>APMI01003951.1_pt1 | contig 47009 bp, 27 predicted proteins | sample 667938 | NCBI WGS metagenome assembly APMI01 (sample SAMN01084076, study PRJNA167559) | wastewater metagenome | biome: Wastewater | place: Denmark: Ejby Moelle, Odense | collected 2011-11-28
ATTCTACAGCTGCAAAAATATTATATTCAATTAGTATCTTATTTGTCTTAAATTCTATTAATTGTTTAGACTCAATGCTGCTGATTTTACCACTGGGCCTGGCTTGAGATTATATCAACAACTGGTTTATCTGAAGACGTTGATACTTAAGTTAGCGCCTGTTTAGAAGAAATTGTAGTATCAGAAGAATAAATTATTGAAGAAAGGATAAAAATTGAAGATTAAATAATTTAATCAAAGGACTACAACTAAACCATAAGATAATTAATAAGTCAGCAATTCAGAATAATAATAACAGTAATAATCTAAACAAGTTTAATAATAAGAGGTAGAAGCTGAAGAGGATGAACAATAAAATAATTTAGTGTATAAACCAATGGTGAAAAGTCTAATAAACAAATCTGCAAGCAAAGAACCATTAAAATAAGGAAAGTACATTGCCCCAAGGCAAAGTTCAGTATTGCCTGCTTAATAGAAAGCAAAGAGAAGATAATAAAGACAATAATAAAGACGTAAAGCTCATTTATTGAGGAAATTCAGAGGAGATATTTAATCTGGAGATTAAGCTTAAGAGAAAGATATGCTTGAAGGTATTGATCCAAGATTTAAGAGACGATATGAATAAAAGTTGAGATATGAAGAAGAGAACTTCACGAGACTTAATGAAACCAAGAAAGAAAAGTACTGGAAAAAGCAAGCGATGAAGAACAGATTTAACAATACACTCAACAATGAAATCAAATAAATATAAATGATTAGATAACTGGTTGATGATGAGACAGGAAAAAGTAAAAGACCAACACCTATTGGTGGAAACAAACATATAAAAGGTTAAAAGGGCAAGAAAATGAGAAAGACATAATGATTTTGATATAAGCAGATTGTTATATATTGTGTGAATCTTGATATAAATTGAGTATTTGGAGATGTCTTTGTAAACCAAGAAAAAATAAAGATCAGTAAGCAAAAAGACAAAGAGAGGTAAATCGTTAGAGCACAAGTAGAAGGTTAGTTTTCGAAAATAGTAAAATCATGAACTGTCAATCATTAACATTCTAGACCAGACTATCAAATCGGTTAATCAACATATCATGAATCAATCTCTAAATTATAGAGACTCAAAATTTAGCATATTTGAGGCAAGCAAGACAGAAAAAACGTAAGATAATTCTGAAATTGCGAATCAGAACAAGATCGAGAATTACTCATGGTAGATATAAAAAATCGAATAGAAAAGAAAAATCAAAGGAATTAAAGCTAAGCTAGCTTGGAATAACAACAAAGATGGAAACAGGGTCGTGCTTAGAGCAGCTATTAGTGACAAATATATTCGAACAAATTAGTCAGACTATTTTGTGGAGCTTGATACTATAAATTTTGACTTGTCTGTATAATAACAGAGAGCGATACAAAAAAGCATTAACAAAGTACTTGATGAATAAAAGTAAAAAGTTTAATAAATCAAAACATAAATATTTTCGTGGTTAAAAGCAGTAATGTTGCATTCGCATGTAGAAATATACTTATTTAGAATTTATTTTCTAACATGAAACTCAACGAACGCAAAAAGACTAAGGAAAACGTTGAAATTAAGCGATCGCAAATTAATCCAAATTATATGCTATATCCTTGCCCGGCGTCTGTAACATGGAGTCCCCATGGAATGCTTTGTCTTAGTGAAAATAAAGTAGGTGGTATATCCAAGCCTGTGCAAGGTAACATTTTTTCATATCGACATCTGATTTAAGCACCTTATAAGTTTGAACGATTTGCAAAGAAAAATAATTAAATTAATGATCTCAAAATGGTGGATTAACGAAAATAATAAGAGTAAGAAACAACTTAGGCGGAATTCTTCGGTTGGGATGTCAAATAAGAAATCAATTTTTCGATTTTTGGGAGATTTGCATAAGAGTAGCCAATATAGTAAATAAGTGAGAGCAACAAAATGATTGAACATCATAATGAAAAATCATAAAAAAGGATTGTAAAAGATCATTAAACATTTTTCATGGGTAATACTATGAATATCGCTCCTAAAATATAAAAAATTTATCGTAGATATTTTGTGGGTTGTGGAGAAAACGCTTAATTTTAATTTTGCTAAAAACTGAAGATTTTTACAGTTAAAAACCAAATTGTTTAATTATAAGATGGAATATCGTTTCTAATTGACAAAATTCAACGATATAGTCGTGCTGGAGTCATTGAAACATTGATTTAAAATTAATTTACAGGATTTCATGGAGTCTTTCATAAAAGTTAAAGATAAGTAGAATAATTTGAGAAGTTAAAATATGAAATAATTACTGAATTTATGCAATAGAAAATTAAAGCAACTCCTCAATCTCAACAATTTCTATACATGAAATGTATCATGATTTAAAATTAATTTTTTAGATTGGCCATGTAAAGCTATTTATCATAAGGATTTAAGAAACTAAAAATCACAGATAGAAAATACCAGCAATTAGGAACCTTTGACAATTTCGATGACATTTCTGCTGAAAGAGCAGTATTTTAGCTACTCGAATAGCACATGAAAGCTGAGAAAAATTTGAAAGAAGCAGCATAGAAGACTAAAAACAACTATAAGCACAAACCAGAAAAGTATGATGATCCGCTCTACCGACAAAAAAAGTATGCTCGAATTTAATAATAAATTCTTTAGACCAAACTGTTGCTGCGAGGGTATGTAAAAAGACACCCCAAACACAGTAATGATGAAATATAACGACATAATAATTTAAAGCTATTTCGAAATGAATCCTAAGCTGAACTTGAAAATGTATTTCAAGCTAGTGACCTTCAGAAATCATCTAGGAATGTGAACTTAAATTTGATGCCATTTTTGGTAGTTAATAAAGTGGAATTTATACCTCTGCAGTTCAACATGATTTTGACTGCTGCACAAAGAGTAAGAGTATGTTAAAATAGAAAAATTTCCTTGATACGGTGATCCCTATTCTATGGATAAAGGATCGTGGCATTTAAAGATTCTAGTATAAAATAGCTAAAAGAGTGATAATAACGAACGCTAAGATTATAAACTTTATGGAAAAATTGAACAATATTGCCAGTCTATATAAGAAGCATGATGGATTAAGGAAGCCGTTGTTTATGCGAACTATGATTAAGGAATTTCATAAATTTTAGGAAAAGAAGGGTAGACCGCTTGGTAAAATGTATGTTGCGTACTGTCAAGGTTGCCAAGGCGATTTTACGGCTTATAACTTATAATAATTATTGAGAGTAACCAAATGCTCGAGATGCAAATATTTAGAAGGAGGAAACTGAAACAAAAAAAATAAAGTAATAAATCTGATCATACAGTTAGCCACACTCGAACCTCCTGGTCATAGAAGGATGCAGTAACTAGAATCGTCGAACTGCAATCAGCTGCATAAGCAAGTGATGTGTGCTATTATCCTGAGTTCCATATTTATTAACTAGTGGCATATTTTATCAGTTGAAATTTCTTTTACGATGAGTTGCAGATCAGTAACTATTAGTAGATCTTTTGTCCTTATTTAAGAACAGGAATAATTCGCCAAATTGTACCACCCAACTCAATTCGTTTTAAAGTTTGAGTAAAATTGTCAATGCAAATTTCAGATAGACTGCCATCAAAGCTACCTGAGAGTATTGTGTTTTAATTTTTCCAAACTATTTAACAGATTCCTTGAGTGTGCGCTGTTTTATTTTTGCCAACTAAAGATTTGCTATTTAAATCATATAGATAAAGGCAATCTACTTAGTCTCCTGTTACAAAATACGATTTACTGTTAACAAATGGATTGATTTTGCAGGCCCATACCGCATAGTCATGCTTTGGATATTTATGTGATTCTCCTATTTCAATCTCTTCCCCTATGATCATATCCATAGTGTAGACTACGGATTCGTTGGTGCTTGCAGCTGCTATAACTTTCAGCTTGTCTGAATTAACAGAAGTAGGCACATATAATCTCCAGTCACAATATAGGAAAAATACTCCAGTCTACAGCACAACTCGTTTATTGACACCAAGTTTGCATTATTTAGTTTAATAGCTGCAGACAATAACCTAATCACAACGAGCAGCTGCCAAAATATAGTATATATCGCATGTTTATTTGTTAGTATTTAGCCATTCAATGTGCATGATAGGCCCTAGCTCCAAATACTGCTACCCTTTCCCAAATGTAGACTCTTATAACAGACAATTAGAAGTGACAACTTGGATGCCTCCACAGAATTCCGGCATCTGCTGATAGAATGCAAGTGCCCATATACCATGATCGACAGGACAGAGCTTCACGCAGTCGATGTTAATAGCTGATTTTATTCGCTTGTGGCAGTGCAGAGACTGAGAATTCAATTGCTGAAACTTATGCTGTTGCTATATTTGCTCATGATCTTTCTATGTTGATATCATGCTTATATTAGTAATAATACAGAATGAAATAATTAGTACAAATGAAGTATGTATGTATTAACATCTATCATTTCTTGTCTTTTTGTGTGCTTGTTGATGGGTTAGGCTTCTTCTTTGTGAATAGCCCTCCTGATAATATTGAAGTCTTTGGAGCTGAACTTTGAGCACTTTCAGTCTTTAATGCTGCACTTTTGGCTTGCTATATTTTATCATTCTTCTCCTTATCAGCAATACTCTTATCGGGTAATTTTACCATATCTTTAACAATTTAAGTCAGATCCAGACAAAAAGTTGGCAGCTTCTCAATTATTCTCTCTTTTGAAGGATAGTACTCGATATTTGAGTTATTCTTGAACTCCTTAAGATGATATTGTATTCCTTTATGGACAATATTCTCATTGAAATTTCTCAAATTTGTGTGCATATCCTACTTTAGGATCTTCATAGGATCTAAAATCAGCTTGTTATCACTAAATTCTTTGATCAAATGGTAGTTGTCCAGCAAGAAATTATGAATAACATCACCATTGTCTTTATTGTAGTATTCACATATAACATAAGAGTCTGGGAGGAAAGGGTTTGACCCTAATGTCTTCACTATTGATATTTTACCATTAAACATGAGTTTCAATAGGAACAAATACTCAAATGTTTTGTGTTTAAAAGCCCCACATATTTTAATCATTGCAGACTGTCCGTTAGCTAACACTCCTGTCATAACTGTTATGAAGTATTGTAGTAATGGCAGATGTAAGATTTATCGTTAAAAGTAGTCAGCAGTTTCTCTCTTCTCTCTGTAGTCCGCGAAATAGAAGTGTACTCCACAGTACAATGGATCCTTTGAAATGTTTTTTTAGTTTATTGAGTTAATTAGATTTTTGACAGCCTCAACATCTGAAATATCGGCGGGAGGATCAAATACAGTATTTTGACTTGGGCTCAACATGAAGGATAGCTCTTCAATTGCATTGTGATTAATAACTTCGCAGTCTACTGGATACTCTATTATTCTGCGGTTGAAGAACTCGTGTAAATAGCTCATTCTCTATGGATCACAGCCTTCGCATAAGAATATAAATCTAGACAGTTCGTAATTTTCGATGTGTGTCACAGAGTCAAGTCTCGGATTTCGAAGCAACTGTGATAATTATACCATTGTGTACTCAGGTTTCCAGTTTGGCACAAATTGCTTAGCGATTATAAGAAATAGTTATCTGCTGAATTCATTTCTCATAAAGTCAATTAAGGAAGAAGGCAAAAATTAGTTTTTACGCGTCACGTCTGATATCTTGAAATAGTCGGTTAAGTGCTCGTTCTTGGGAAACTTCTTTTGTGATAGAACCTTATGGTGAGGTTTATCAAATACTTCTCTCATCGTAAGTTCACCTGCGTTGGGTAGACCAACATTTTTATTTGTTTTGCTATTCAAAAACTAGCTTCCCAAAGGAGGAGCGAGATCAAGAGGGCTAGCCTTAGCCTCGCGATAGTATTTACTACTCGCGAATACACAACTCATTAATAATATAGTAAAAGAACTCACCAATAAACCAGGCAACTCTGATGAGAAATGCACAAAATTGAGTTTTAATTATTTATCATTTAAAGATTGAACAATTTTCTTGAGTAAGGGCAAAAATGAGGAAAATTCATAAATTAATAATGTTTGGCTATAAATAGATCGATTCCGCGCCCAAGTAAATCTTTGCGCCAAACTTGGATCCACTATGCCACAACTCGCCTGCAAGAAAAAAGAGACATTTCGGTCACCCTTAATAAATAAGAGACCTCACCCGCGACCCCATTCGTACATTAAGCCTTATCCGCAGATCTTTCCTTGGGGATAATTAATTATCATTCGGAGATTATGATCATGCATTCGTGTTGAGAAGACTGTCGAAATATTGTTATCATGAAACCGTGATCGTCGACTTCGTGTCTAAGAAAGGCTAGACTGAAACTGAGTCAGGCACCTTCAATCAAGATAGATTCAAATAAGAAAATTAAAAATGTGATAAATTGTACCCAGTGTACAATCGAGATGAAAGATACTTCACACCTGCTTTCGTGCAAGCTAAGGAACTCATTGAGTATGAAATAACTCCGCTTTACTAGTTGTAGAAATTTCGAGACAAGATACAATAAACACAAGTTAGAACATCCGAAATCTAAAGCAAAGCTAAGATTAATATCCTAGTCGCAAAGCCAAATAGTATAAAATGTCAAATTTGTAAATGTTAATTCGATGATTATCGTGAGCATATCGAAATGTAGAAGCACCAGAAGTTGTTTCACAACACTGCATGGGACTATGTCAACTAACTTATTGAGGAGTTCCAAATAAAAAATAAACAAGAAATTTCACAGTGTAAAGGTGGCAAAAAGAAGCAGTTAACAAAAAGTAATAGCAGCAAATAGAACAGTAATAGGAATAAGCGAAAAGTGGAATAATTAATTGAGGAAGTAAATCAAACACGGAAATTAAAAACAAAACAAATTACGAAACAGTGCACAGGCAAAAGTAAAAAGCAAATAAAAACGATAACTACGTCATCGACTCAGCACAATACGGCGAGTTGATTTGCTTGTTAAATAAAAGAATGAAATAGTGATTGTTTAAATAATACATAAGATTTATCAATGCTTCTTGAAATTTTTGTTGAATGGCTTTCCTCCATGTTGCTTGTTGTGGTGTTGATTTCCACTGTCCACCTTGGTGTCCACCCTGATGACCGCCCTGGTGACCGCCTTGATGTTGACCACCTTGCTTGTTATTTTGATTTTGTGGTTTGTTTTGGTTGTTGTTGTTTTGTTGGGGCTTGCCTTGTTGCTGAGGCTTTCCACCTTGAGGTTTTACTTTGTGTGGGGCTGGTTCTTCTTCGTCTTCATCATCGTCATCATCATCACCTTCAGCATCATCCTCATCATCCTCGTCGTCTTCAAGATCATCAAGATCTTCATCCTCAAGTCCTTCCAAATCCTCATCATCATCGTCAAGGTCGCTGTCATCCTTCTTGGCGGGGGCAGCAACAGGCTTCTGAACTGGAGATTTGGCTTGAGTAGCGGGTTGAGCAGCTGGAGCGGGCTTTCCCTTGGGAGCTGCTGCTGGCTGCTGAACTGGAGATTTTGGCTTTTGGGCTGCAGGTGCGACTGCTTTTGGCTTGGCAACCTCTTCTTCTTCAGATTCTTCGTCATCTAGTTCTCCTTCAAGATCGTCTTCCTCGCCTTCGAAATCAAAGTCACCCTCTCCTTCGGGTTCGAAAAATCCAATAACATGGATAGTTCCGTTGCCCTTAACAACGAGTTCAACGTTGTCAGTGAGAGTAATGAAGATGTTGGTGGTTGCTTGGGGTCGTTCCTTGGTCAATGAGGCGACGAGGAATTCCTAGGATCCCTTCTTGATGTAGAGTGAGGCTCCTTCTTTGGAAGTTGGTGCCAATGTCAAGTTTGTCAGTGACAAAACTTCATGGTCTTCGTTACCCTCTTCAGGGGCGAAGGCGTAGCTTTGGTCCTTGGTGACTACCTTGCCGAAAAACATGGTTGTTGATATTATAATGGATAGCTTATCTTTAATTTAATTAAAATACCCGGAATTAAATCAACAGTTAGCACCCTCGTTTGCTAACTACCTTGATCCTTGGAAAAGTTATAAGATATGCTGGATTATAATGATTGACCTTGATCTGAGCATGAGAGTAATTCTAGAAGATAAAATTTATTTTATATGATCTATAAATTCTTATCCAAATTAAGCAAATAATGTGAATTTGCTCATGCCAACAGATTTTATGATTAATATTTGAGATGTACACTGAAGAAATAAAGCGACGCAAATCTAACGCAGCATATGAAATGAAAACTATCAACGCTCCCAGCGATAAAGAGAAGGTTATCGAGAAGCTTGGAAGTTCTATCTATGCATCCATGGACCAGCTTAAGAAACTCAAGGCTGATATTCTTACAACCAATCCCAAAAATCTTAAACCAAAAGTGTAATAATTCCAAAGATAGCATAAGGCATTCATGGAGAAGCAGAAGAGTCTCATGGAAATAGAATAAAGCTCAATGAAAATCGATCGAGTGAAGGCAAACATAAAAGAGTTTCTTGAATCATTTTCAGCAGACGACATATTCAAGCGACTCTAATCGATAAAATAAGACCGGTTAAGATAATCGCAAAACGTGCCTAAGCAAGGATAACAACAACAAATGCAGACACAAATTGGTAAGTATTAAGGTGAATCGCTGCATAAAAGATTACTTGATTAGTAAGACCAATAGTTGAAGTAAATCTAGAAATGCATGTCAGTTATCAAGCAGATCACGATCGATACATCTCAACTAGTGCTTGGTATCGGTACTAAACTCAACATTGCATCCGAGAGTATGTTACAAGCCAAACTAAAAATTCAATAAGCTAGAAAATAACTGGTTGAGACAAACAAATACGAAGGAGACGCTAATAAGATGAAGATATTCTTATGCGCACTTATAACTATCATTGTAATTGTTATTTTTCTGCTTTTCAAAGCTGCCAATCACAAATGATATTGTTTATTTTTACTTTACTGCACTCTAATTATCTATTACTACTAATGTATGACCAAATAGATAGAAAAATATCATTTTTTATTAAGCATGAGATCAGCTCTGTCCATTTTTGTGCGCAGATACTGCAGCCAGGCTTAGTCAATCATCTGCTATGATTTTACTCTTGAAAAATAATCTGCTTTCTTGTCCAAGTTGAAGAAATTTTGCACCTTATCATATACTATTTTACCCAGCATTTCCTCGCGATCGTTCAAATGGTTTATTTTAGTCTACTTTGATTTGTTTATTAAAGAAGGATTTTGTTTTTTCTATACAAGTTTGTTGTGAGTATTTTATTATTTAACAATGTTTGGTTTTGGTTTCAGATTTGAAAAGACTTATTGAATGTAATTGGGATACTTTTATAACTTTTTTCGTCTTTTATCTTTTGATATATCTTGTTATGGATTAGAAATCATTTTTGGTTCGCTGGTAGGCTCAGTGTTGACTCTTCGATATGATTTCTCTCTATTTTCTTGCAAGTATTAAAGTCCTTTTTTCTTAACAAATTTCTCAAGCTCGTAGTTAAGAGTATCTTCTTTCATGCACTATACTTGATCTTGACTTATACCGAGCTCCTAGCTAATGATACGAGATATTTTTTGTTTCTTCGGACTGATACTCTTTTGACTTACTCTGCTTTGTCCTTGATTGTTGTGAGTTATTGGCATTAATAAATCTGAGTTGTGTTTCTTTTCTAGATGATGCCCTTTAAATTTTGCGGGTCCAAATGTTAATCGTTCAATCTATTTCCCTCCGAAATGACCATTTGCTTCATAAACTTTGATAGCACTTACTCGACTTTCCTCACTTTGTCTGCTTTTATCTCGACTAATTTACTCACGGTTGTCGAAATATTTATCGGTGTAGCGAATCGGAAATTTTAGAGAGGATTTATTATTTGTGTTGCCTTTCTCCACGCGATAATTGTCTATATAGGCGTTCGCTAAGTGTGCACTTATTTATTCTGTGTTTTCACGAGTGATATAATCAGCCATTTTATAGTCAGCACTATTTTATTGCTTCTTCATCTTTTATTGTTACTTGAATAATCAAATTATGTTCAATATTAACTAAAAATAATCTCCTGAAACATAGTAATCATATACTTTATTTTGGCCTTTTATGCAGTAATTAATCGAGTATTTTTCGTAATTACTTGATTTAAGCCTCTAGCATCATCATTTTGATTTGTTCACTAGCTGGTTGAATTTAGTTATCGACATGTATTACTGAAGATTGTATCTTTTGTTGACAGTAGTCTAGCTGTTTTTCTAGTTTGAATATTGTAAGCTCTTTGCTTCGCTTTTATTATTCCCACTAACGCTCTTTCTCTCTAAATGCTTGAATCAGTTTGTCCTGGTTGTACTTCAAAGTCCTTATCACACTCTTGGCTTACTTTATTTCAAGATTAAGATCTTATATTCTTTTGGCATTACGCTGTTATTATTTTTTCTTACTGTACTCTAAAAATTCTAAAAACTTTTAGTTCATTATTCTATGCCAAATATTTCTAATAATTGAGTTACATTATCATTAACACAGCATGATGAATTAATGTAATAAATATGAGCATCGGCATCAAAGAAAGCAAAAAACGAGTCGAACAGCTCTCCTCAGTTGAAGACCCTTAGCGAGTCAAAGTGCTTATCTTAACAGACCAGAAGACAATATACTCAGACTTCTATTTTATAAATAGGTTCGTTAATATTGTCAAACTCGATCTATCATATAACAAACTTTCATCATTTCCAGTCGGTTTCACATTTGGAACTTTCCCCTTACTCATAATATTATTTCTGCATTACAATAAGTTCGCGTCGATAAAATCAGTGCAAATTGTAAATGAAGTAACATATTTTTGCTATTGAAGGGTCGTAAACTTGAATATCTGACCTTATTTGGTAATCCACTATAGTAGACAAAAACAAGACATTATTTCGTAAATCAAATCCAATCTTTAAAGCTAATGGACGACAAAATAATAAAAATGTAATAAAGAAATCCATAAGCAATGATAAACTTACCTTCATAATTACCAAAATTATCATTTCCAATAGTCACAGTGATCGAATCATAAGGCAGCACACATTTTCTATCAGCAGTGATATCATAATTAAGACTAATTAGACAAAAATACTTAATTGCAAATCCAATTATTGTAATTCAACGATGGTATCGAAAGACGAAATTAAAATAACGTAAAAAAGAGAAAGCAGCTCAGATTGCATAGCAGAATAAAATATAGTAATAGATTGAAGATGTGCTTAGTGAATATAAGCCAGTTACTGTTGAAAAACCAATTTAAAGACTTATCACTGAGAAACTGGAAATACATACCAGTAAATAGCAAAAAGTATTGTCGATTCTGCAAATGAATCTATAATTTTTATCAACTATTCGTCAAATGTCAACTAAGAAAGTATTCGCTCTCAAATCTTTCTGCTAAGCGCATAAAATTAAGTATCAACAAACTGGTGAAAAAATGTTGTGTCTAAGAGTACCAAGTGACTAAGATCACAATGATAGCCGAGGTCAGCTTCAGTTAATATTAAAGTCAAGTCAGAAATATTTGTTGAGGAGAATAGGCTCGTAAGAAGCGATGGGGTTACGTAAAAAATATAAAATAATAGCAAATCTTATAAAGAAAAGGAAGAAAAGACAACCTTTATATTTTAATCGCATTATAGACAAATAACAAAATTTAAATACTTTATTATTGCAAAAGATCAAAAATATTTAGAAGGAGTACAAAGACAGATTTGTTTTAGTGACAGAATAGCCTAGTGTAATATATAAGCACATGCGAGAACACTATTACAAATGTCTAAACTCTAGAAAGCCATTTCCTTTCTGTGTACAAGAAATAATGTAGCGTTCGGCTGCAGCAGTTTCAATCCAGAGAATGTGGCGAGGTTACAAAGTTCGCAAATAATTTCATAACTCTTATCGTGTAATTGCACATATTCATGCAACATGGTTCATCCAGCGTTACATTCGTAATTTAGGATTTTATAAAAGAAGCAGTATGTTCAATTAAATTATTATATATTCGAAGAAATAAGCAAATATTAATAAAATAATTGTGCCAATGAGCGAAGTGACAACTTTTCAATCAAAACGCAACTAAATTTGCAACGGTATTAATTTTACACTACCAGATCAGCATTTTGATTTCGTTATCGATTATGATCAATCAGTCTGTATTATCAACGATGGTAAATTAGCTTTACCACCTTATATTGCGAAATACTTAAAAATCGTAGCTAGATCAATACAGTCTGATAATAGTAATATTTTGGATTTGCTATTCAAAGGTGCAAAATCTATAAAATATTTTTCATTCACAACATCCGCAGATGAAACAAGTAAAGTATCAGTTAATTAGGGCTTGGCTTTTTCAGCGAGTAAAAGTAAGATAACATTAAGTAATAGCATAGCATCTATAAGCAAATCCAAAGTCAAATAATAAAAAAATCGCTCATAAAATGGATAAAGTTATGCAATAATAGAGTATGAAACAAACGAGGAAACTCTAAGAAGAAAAATTATGCTTGCCTTAGCAAGTTATAGATTTATGAATAATTCATATATTCGATCTCAGAAATTCATATTCAAATTAAATGCAAGTGGAATAAAAGATATTAGTTAAAGAGTGAAGAATACTTATGCTATTGCAAAATTTAATTAATAAAAATAAGTCAGCTTAATTGAAAGTGAAAATAGATAGAAGTCTAACCCTTTCAAGCTTAAATATTTTTCACAAAGTGAGGATTTCACTATAAAAGCGCAAGCATATTTTGCTGTTAACGATAGTTTAGTAAAGCGAGAGGAATCGCTGAAACTTAAATTACAAAATTTATAAAATGGATCAAGTATAGGAGATTACAGCCATCGTAAAAGTATTCATGCAAACCCATCAAACGCGCATATAGCAAATATTTCAAGAACTATCTTAACTATGCCTCAAAATTAAGAGCTGTCTTCAAATTCGAATTTTATGAGCTACTGTGAACAATAATAGAAAGTGAAGCGCTCAAAATATTATCGATACTATGAATAAACTGACAAAGAAACCCACAAAAAATCGCTATAAAAATGCCAATCATTGCAGCCAACGAGCAGGAAATAGGCAGATCAATAAATTGGTCCTCACTTCATTACTCTTAATAGAACAGTATAAAAAAGTTATGAGAGTTAAGCAAATTTGCATAGTTTAGCAGATAGACTTTCAGCAAGATTGAAGCCTTATGATAAAATTAGTGGTACTTGGGATGTTTAAAGTTAAATAAAAAAGGAGAAAATTTAGTATATCAAAAGTGCACATAAATAAAAAATTCAAGAAAATAATAGATATAAGAAATAATAGTTGACGAAATTGCGATAGAAATTCAATGATTAAATTGAAATTCAAGCAAAAATATTGTAATCAAGTAAATTATAAGGGGCTCTCTCTAATGTTCGTAAGCATAATATGGTGAAAAGGGCATTAGCAAAGAGAGTTGAAGATGTCCAAGCATTTTAAAGAGATTTTTTCAAAAGAGGCAACTCAAGCATACGCAAAGATATGATTAAGTTCTAACATGACCGAAGTATTAAATCGCCTGATAACGAATCTATATATGAATCAATGAGAAGTCTATAAACTGAAGCTATGAAAAATCAGCTACTGAAGCGAGGCAAGAATATTTTCAATCTGAAAACATAAATAAAATAGTTTTCAATTGCTGGATCCGATATAGATCCTGATATGAGTTTGGGAGCCATTAACATGGAAATTAGCAGCAAAGTGGCTCATCGAAAAAGATAAGAGTAAAAAAATGATGATCTCGAAATTAAAAAATAAAAAGTTGAGAGCGCTCGAAGAGCACAGAGTCACAAGCGTGATATTAAGAAAAAGAAAGTAGTTCACTCTGTATTTCCCGAATAGTTTTATCCATTAAAAGAGAGCAAAAAGTTAGGCTTTGAGCTTCCTAAAATAAAAAAATGAATTTTTATACATTATTTTCAATTATCATTCTTTTCTTATATATTTCATTTATGTTACTTTTCTGGACTTTCATTTGGATTTTATACATTTTGATTACTATTTGGATCAAGACTAGTTTTCTTGTAAAGCGAAAATCTTTGTTTCAGATTTCTTATCTTCTCCGATCTGCCTCCATTATTGAAAAGAAGCACTTGTTATGAATAACCATGTATCTTAGACTGTTCAAGTTGTTAACTGCACTACGGTTAGCTATTTAAATGTGCTCTTTTTATTGGATTCTTCTTATCAGATTGGCTCAAAGTACTTTCAATATACGACTTATCCTTAACTAGAGGAAGCTGTGCGTTGGTCGGAGTTAGTTGAGTGCCTACTTTTCCAATTGAACTATTAAATTAAGTAAATAAACTTTAATGTCGTTTTCTATTTTTTGGTGATACACGCTGTTGTTATATTTGAGACTTATTAAGACTTTCATTTGCTTCGTAAGAACTTGCTGCTTTTCTTTTTACTTTCTATTTCACTAGTTTTTTTGCTAATCTCTTTAAGGCACTAGATTGACATTTTTATTGAAATTAAAGTGCATCAATTTCTGCTTTTAAGGAGTGAATTTGAGCTCTTAATACTTTATTTTACTAAAATAAGCGAATCGCCTAAAACTTAAAGTATTAAACTTAGTTTTTAGTCTCCCATAGATCCTGATTGAAATTCTTCTCCTTGATCATTGTATTAAACACTTTAACAATTTTGCGTATATCGTCCATCATCCGATTCATCTAAGTCTTCATAACAGCCAACAATTATTTCTAGTGTGCTTAAAGTCGATTATTGAGAATAGCTTAGAGACTGTCCACACTGGCAGTGAGACAAGTGTACTCATCGCGAATACTATCCATAGTCACTTATGATTTGCTTCTACCCTCATTTAGTTTCAGACCGGACAGTTTGCGGTACAGCGGCGCCATAGTTTCGGTGATAGATTTTTATTTTCTCACCACTGGCAGACTATTCATTGCTGTAATAATTTATAATTAATTATTCTGTCCATATCATAAAATATGTTAAACAGTAGTGAATGCTTAAATGATCACAGTTACAGATTTCAATGACAATATTTATGTAAGTTCTAATTCAAAATTATGTCTTGTTTCACAATATATTATAAGTCATGTGATTATAATCAAGAATGAGTTTTACAAAATAGGAAATAAATACTCATGAACAGGAAAAAGAATAAGCCAAATAATCAAACACACCAAAATGTGAGTCATCGTCTTCCGATTAAATTGATCATTATGCTAATGACTTACCTCTCCCCAAAGCTAAGCCAATGGACTTAAAGGCTCTATGGCTTGGCGATACTGATAAGACACTTGAAAGGTTCAATAATAAGCTCAGTGAACTGAGACATGAACAGAAAGGACTAAAAGAAGGACTGAGAATATTTGAATAGAATTAAAATAAGTATCGACTTTCTTCGCTCAGAAAAATATAATTTAAGCTTGGTAAATCTTTACTAAATTAGACCGTAAAAAGTTATATGACGAATACATGTTGAAAACAAGAAAAACCATTGAAAAGCTAAATCCAGCCCTGGTGATCAATATACTATGTTACATTAATTAGAACTTATTCTTGGCCATAACAAAGATGAGAAGAGTTTCAAAAATATTCAATGAAATATATTTAAATGAATCTATTCAATTTTATCTTGCTGAAAAAGACTATTTATTCACGTAAAATTAAGGTCTCGTTTTAAAAAGTTCGATTGCAATATGCAAAAAATACGTGAAATTCTACAAAACATTCCTTTACTACAAGTAAATGCATTACAGTGAACAAATTCCTCAAAATTCAATAAAGTTAGACTTGGAATAGGCTGTCAGTTTTGTGAATGAAATTCATAGATTAGTGCTGTAAAAAAACAGTCGCAGTTTTACATATTATTAAATAATGAACAGCTTTATGAAGAGGCATCGAGTAGTGATTGGTCTATCATCATTAAGTTTAACTACGCTCGTGATGGTGCGTAAGGCTGCTATTATTGCATTTTCAAATTACTTAGCTTTTAATCAACAAGAGAGGAGTAAATAAGAAATTACCAAAACTAAATATTCTAAGGTAATTAGTGTAGTAGAGCATGAAGACTATCGAGACAGTCTCATTATTAACACCAAAGTCTCGAACTATTTGTGGGACAACTATGGTCACAATTTTGCAGTATTGATCACAAATAATACAGGTTTATAATTAAATTTTCTCAAAGTACGGTCTTGGAACATCCTTGTCTATCATCTTCATAATGAACAGAAAGCACTCTATCTATAAAATGTTGAACTGCCAGACAACAAATATCTGTCAGCAAGACTGGATCTCTCATTTTCATAAGACATGCAAGTGTGCACATTTGCTACAATTGAGTATGTGAACTGGGTCAAAGCTGAATCTACAGGCAAATTCATGAATATTATCACATCGCCTTTGAATTAGTAAATCAAATGTAAGGAATCAAACAAAAATATATAAATGCAGAAGGAATAATTTAGCTATTGCTTTTTCTATCCATTCTAACAATATTATGTGATTGCTATCCCTAACCAATTCTTGTGATTGTTGTATTCTAATTTATTTTACATAGTTTAGTTAAATAGATACAAATTACTTTATGATCAAAATCCTCGCTCTTGTTTAATTTGCTTGTACCTCTTAAACATGTATGGGAAATCTCTATATATTTGTTTCAGAATAGCTTGGCTTACCTTCTCTTGACCTTCTTTTTTACTGTGTCCTCCACTTTTATGCCGATATTCATAGATCAAGTTATTGATTTCATATTTAACCCAGCCTTAGACATCCCAATATCCAAGTATATTAGGTCTACGAACTTTCCATTTTGGCATCATAAAAATCTTATTGTTATAAGCAACAAAGAAATATAGCTATTTCTTGCAGCTGTCTAAATTTGAGACATACTTGTCAATATCATCTCGGCTAACAATCTTATCTTCGTCTCTATCCAGACGGATAATTTCTAAGTCACTTAGACTTCTTTTATTGACCCACATGTCAATAATTTCGCTGTTATTTGCTTTCATCGGCTGACACAGTGCTACATTGTCTTATTTAATTGCCTTGAATCGCTCGAACACTTTGTCGACGCTTGAGTATACATCGGCTAGACATAGTATTGAAGCTTAATGACGAGCTTATTTCTTGCTTTTGGCTCCCTCACATATGCCCACGAATTTCTTAAGTACATAGTTCGAGACTACCACCATTTCAGTAGTGCAGCAAAACAAGTTATCCGCAATCATTGATATTCCTTAGTGGAATTTTATGCTCCAGTTCATCTGCTGGGCTAAGTATGTGGCTTAAGTTTGTGCGTAACTGAGGTGCATAAGATATTACTGCCATTATGGTTTCTTTTATGTTTAGGGTTTATTTGCAAGTAAATTTTTTTGGTTTTCATTTTCTGTTTTCAGCTGTTTCTATTATTCAACAACTACTTTTTCACGAAATTTCCATATACCTGTATCTTTGTTCGAATGAACTTTCTTTGCTGTATTTTATATCTGACTGCATTTTTTATTATCAACTGAGCTGATAATATTTGAATCAATCTCAATTTTATTAATTTTTGGAGCTAATTAAGGTTAAGGTTCTGAGTCACTATCACCCCATTTTGAGTGTTTGACTTACTGTTTAATAAAAGCTGAATCTAACTTACGATATTTTATGAAACTCATGTCCTCCTGCTAACTGTGTAATTGTGAACTAGATTCATCGATCACAGAGTCTTCTTATTCATCAATTTTCTCATGGTTGCAGATTTCTTCTTTGCTCTCGAGAATAGGTTCAATCTATTTATTTATAACATTCTGTTATTGTTGAACAGTCTTTTCGCTTTATATTTAGAAATCAACATTATTTTCATTTATATTTTAGTTTTTCAACTATGTTAGCTATTCTTTCTTCTAAGGCTACTCTTGTTTATGTGGTTAACTCTCAACTATTTTATATTATTCGCTATTTTTTATTTGGTTTGATTATTTCTGGTTTTTCCTGTCCTTTACAGGTACTAAGATAATTTAATCATGCTCGTTAATAACAATTGTCTCATAGTTTTGAAGTGAGCCCTTCCACTATTTGACAAAGTCATTTTCTTCACATGGAATCATTACAAAATATGCCCTATATTAGCTATTAATTTTAGTGATTTCTGGAATAGCACAATCAGCAGCTGCTGCATAGTCCTCGCTTTTAATCACAGTCTTGTTTGTTATTTATCTATGCAAGGCTTTTTTAAAATTCAGGAATTCATTGCTCAATGAAGATGAGTCTTTCTAACAGCATAGAGGTTTCTAAGTGATGCCTGAAGGTAAATCAAGAGGGATAGGATCGACGCCTGAAGTCATTGGTTGATTGCTGGAAAGCTCGGGATGACTCATGGATGTGTTTCGCGGATTTTTTATAAAATTCTAATTTATAGATTAGATTAATACTAAAGTAATAGACTATATTGCTCTAATTCAGTCAAAATTAATTATTTAAATAAAAGTAAAAATAAGTAAATCAATATTTGTGTTGCACACAAAATTGACTCACTTTAGGCTTGCGAATTTCTAACACTGGGTTAATTATACTCACTTTGTTCTATCTCATGGAGTCTACTTCCTCTGTTTTACCTGTCACGACGTTTTACTTGCCCATATGGAACTATACACAACTATCTTTCTTCATCAATTTATCCATCTTGCGCTTTTTATTGGCTGTTGTTAATAGTGGAGAGTCGCACTTAGAATTATCTTAAATAGTTTACTTTGACACATTCTCTTAATTTGGAACATTTTGTTTTATGAAATTTTATACTCCTTTAAAAAAGTCATGATTTAAGGCTTGCTTAGCGGTTATTCTTTCAGTTGGATTTTTCTTAAGCATCATCTTTAGTAAATCAAGAGCATCTTCATCTACTTTCTTACAATTTTCTTCATTTAAATCAATATTAGCTGCTCGATTTTGAGCCAATACTTCGTTATAAGAAGTTCCAGAAAAAGCACTCTTTCCAAAGAGTAAAACGTAAAAGATTAAGCCTAAGCTGTAGAGATCGCAAGCAGTCGTATATTTTGTTTTCATATCCTTGATATTGATCACTTAAGGTGCTACATAGCCAGGAGTCCCGCAGCGAACAAACAAATATGTCTCAACGTCAACGAATTCAGATAAACCAAAGTCTGCAATTACACAGTCCCACTCTCCTTCTTTCCGAAACAGTAAATTTTCAGGCTTGAGATCTCGGTGCATGATCCCCTTAGAATGCATTTATTGTAAACCTTTCAAAATTCCATACATGATGATCTGAATTTCATTTGGATTAAATCTGTATCTGTTCTACTGATATAATTATTATTACTTTCACTTTATCGTATAATTGTCCACCTTAAAGCAATTCGAAGATAATATACAAAGAATTGTCTGATTAAAATACTTAATGCAATTTCATCGTGTTTTTATTGTTCAGATATCGCATCACTTCGATTTAGTTCATCAAAGATTACTTTCCATTTTACTCACTGTAGGCTGACTATTTTGAAAATGCTTTCACAGCATAATTCACGTTGTCTTCAAGTTTCTTGGCTAAGAACACTGAGGCAAAGTTTCCTTTTCCTATCTTTTTGATAACTTTAAATTGTTCATGAAATCCTCGCTGACTCAGTTTAGTTTTTAAAATAGTTCTCCAGTTTTAGAAGTCAATCGAAGAAGTCAATGTATATGCACATTTTTATTTTCCCCTTTAAAATATAATTTAAAGACTTTCTTTCTCAAAAAAGAATTTCAAATCGAAATCAAATTCCATAGTTTTGCATGAATAGTCAGTATCACTAATTTCCAATAGACCATTTTAATAAATTTACACTTGTGCTGAAATGCCCTGTTTTTTCGTTTTCCATCTGCCATAAGACTGATTAAGGTTGTTTGATTTGCCTTTAGAGAATAGCAATTTAGTTTGTAAATTCATTTCTTCTAATTTATTATAGTGAAATAAACTATACCATAATAACTAAGAGTTGTCAAATAACTGAGATAGACGGCTGGAAGTATCATATTAGTGTTTAATTCTATGAAATGAGTTAAAAACAATTATATTAGTTTAATAAATTTGGAGTATTTTTATTTGTTCTTTTTATCAATTATAAAAACTAACAGACATGAAAATTTATGCAAGTTCAGTAAAGAGCATAACTTACAATTTTATGCGAAGTTACTTAATATTTAGTGATTTTTTGAAATAACAACTATGTGTGATGATGTAACTTTATCGGTATTTACGCCATATTATAATTAATTCTCAAATATAGTAAACTAGTATCTATTATATCTATGAGCATCTGCAACTCATTTGATTTCAACTTACTGCTTGCCTTGGAGAACTATGCTTTGGCTCCAAATAAAGCTTAGTTCTTGGCCTCTCTCCCGAAAGGACTGTAGAAAAATATTCTTGAAGCATTAAGTCTTCCCCATAGCCCATAACTAAAAGATAAACTCGTACAAGCAGGGATTCCTCTCTTACTTGTTAACTAAATAGTGGAGAGAAAGCAGTACGAGCGAGTTCAATCAGCAACTGATATCTCTCAAATTCAGGACATTATTGATGACCTGAGCACAAGATTTCAATCAGATTTTAATGTAGTTTAGCCTATCTCCAGTCAACAAAAAAGGTAAAGCAAACCATCTAACAACATGATGGAAGTTAACTCTAAAGTGTAGAATAGGACATTACCTGTAAAGATTAACCTCGAGAGTGATAAAAGCTTAGAAGATCTATATTCAAGGCTGCATCAGTCAGAAAAGTAACAAGGTATAGCCATTATGGATAGCTTTGCTATTCGCAATTTGCCTGAGAAAATTTTACTTGATCTAAAATTAGAAGACAAACATATTATTTTCTCAAGAATTGAGCTTTTAGCGACTTTTTCACCCACCTTCCTCTCAAAACTAGTAATCAGCCATCAAAGAGATCTCATAAAAAGAGAGGCGATCAACCCGCAAATCCCTCGAGAGATGTTCAATTTGTCCTCCGATCACATAAACAAACTTGCATAGATGATGCCATAAATATGGAGTAATGCTTAATTTGTGACATCATGGTTCTCTGCTAACTTTGGTAGAAAATATCCATTCTTGCATGCCAAGAATGAAAGTCTGTCTTTCGGTGAGAAAGAGCACAAGCGAAGAGTGTTGCAGGACTGTGCCAAATAGGCAGAAGCTATTAAATAATCTTACATGAAGAAACTAACTCTTAAAGCGATCGAAATTGAGCTCCTCGCACTAGATCTGGCACTTGCTGATCCCAAACTCTAATCTTTCGCTAAGTTCATAAAATAATCTTATATGCTGGTGCAATAAAATATCAGTACAGAATGGATAACAAAAAATGCTGCTAGCTTTCAAGCTAATGCTTATGGTAACTTCAACTACAACTTTTTGCGTCTGTCTTCTTCTAGTATGAATTTGGGCAAATTTGTTAAGTAGTATATCATAGCATTGCTCAACAAATATGATGTTGCGAAATATGCTCAGATTGACTAGGAAATGTTGCAAGTTTTCTAGCGCAACTGGTATAAGAGAATAAAAGCTTAAGTTTTGCTCAGTAGAGGAGAAGATGATGAGGAAAAAGTTATCCCTTAATAACAAAAAGTGACCATTAGAGATACAAAATCTCTAATAATTTGTAAAGATAATAAACCTGTGTTCAAAGTGGATGAAGATGTAGTGTTGAAAATCAAGGTAAAAAACATCCCTAAAATACTTGTAAAAATATATGAAGTTAATCTGAAAAAGCAATGTCTTGAGGGATTAACTGAAGCACCTGAAACTATGGATTTGCAATCATTAAGTCCTACTTACTAATTTGTGTACGAAGTGTAAAATAATACAAACCCTTTCAAATAGCAAGTCTATGATATGCCTATCAAAGAGGTCAAAAAGTCGAGAGGTCTATACATTATTGATCTTGAAGGGTCCGACATTTCAAGTAGAGCAGTTATTCGCAAGGGGTCGTTATTTTGCTTCACGAAAACTAACTCCGTAGGTGTTGAGCTCAAATTCTATGATTAAGATGGGAAGCGAGTTGAGTAATTAAAACTCCATATTCGAGGCCATCTAATCAATGTTAAAAGCTGTCACGTTCTTCCTTTTGGTACCCAAAATGATCAAGTTAGCTTTACTGCTATTGTGGATGACTATGCATAAAATTTCAACGTGATGGTCCCTCAATAAAGTTATAAATTAGAAGTTCGCTGCCTATATAACCAATAATCTTTCCTTGTTGGAGGCAAAACTAAAATTATCCTTCATCCTCGACTGTACTTTAACTAAAATTCTGGCACTCCAACTCCAGTCAGTTTAAAATTGTTAAAAAATGTCCGTGTGGATGTATACTTGGACGACATTGATAATGGTAAAACAGTCATAAGTTTCTAAAATGTGTGCTGGTCACCTACTGAAGACTACGCAATCTAGTTCCCCATCCAAAATTATTTATCGAGCATTCGTGTAGATGTGCTGGCTCAGGTTGCCAAGTACAACGGAGAGAAACAAGAGTTGAGATTCAACTAAAATATTAATATTAATTGCGTAAATAGAGTTGATGATATCAAAGGATACTACCTACGAAAATAGGGTAAATAATATTTCCTTCACGTAAGAGGAATGAACGGGTAACCAATCACATCATACCCTATAAATGTGCACTTAAATTACAAAGGAATGAATAAATTTTTCCAGCATATCCTACAGACAGATTAATCTGGTAATATTAATCTTGGACCACTTAAATATGTTGATGCAGTTATCGTTGAGCCGCACGTTTGGAAAATTGGAGCATTACCTGGAACCAGACAAATGCAGAGTAAACTTTGCTTTAAAGAAGGGTAACAAATTATTATACCATTGCCGCCTGTTAATTATTAGCTTAATCTCAACACAGATGTTAACTTGTTCTTAAAATAAGGTGGATACTATGTATAAAATCTTAATAAATTTGTAATTAATAAAAATAATGCTCTTGAGATAAGAGGACTACCTTCAGGTAAATACGAGATATCTATTTTATCTCTAAAGTATGCGTGCAGCATTGTAGTATTAAAAGGAAGTCAATGGTAAAACCCTAATCAAATTTACAATGCTGAGAATTCATCAGCATATGAGTTCATACGCAACTCAAACAACTATCTCAGTTTGGGTGAAGCAACTGTAAAAGAAGATGCTACTAAAAAATAAAACAAAATCTCAGTATAAATTAATAAGCCTGAAGGAGCTATATTTGGATAAACTGTAAAAGCTCATATATTTGCATACAATTTTATTCCAAAGACACTTCCAATAAATGCAATATAAATCGGAAATGACAAAGATGTGAAATCGTATCAATTCAAAAGCAAAGGAAATTCATATATGAGCAATAAAAAGCTTTCATAATAGACAACTTATGCGATCAATCGCAAGAAACAAAAGCAATTTGTGGGTAACAATTTATAAAAACCTCATGTTTTACTCAAGACAATAAAAGTGAAAGACACAACTCAAAAGCAATAAGAATTGAATCAGCAAACAGCTTACATCGACAGAGTCAATAATAACAACAATAATAATAATTGTGATCTGCTAAGCTGTGATCAAGCAGATATAATGCTTCAACAAGCTAGCCTTTATCATCAACCTGTATAAATCATCAGCTCACATAATAACTTTTTGAAGCATTCAGGTCTTACTATTGGAAATTTAAAAGGCGAAACTATATAATTCAGTCTTCCATCGTGTTACAACTTCTTCACAGTGGTTTTGATTTCAAACAGTAGTCAAGTATCTCGTAATTTTACACTTGAACATTCGACCCTTGAAATAAAAGACATGTCACACAAAGGATTACCTGCTGAAGATAATGAGAAATCAGCTTGGTCAATGGCTAATGAAGTTTATGTACTCAACAAAGGTGAATCGCATAAAATTGATCGCAGCTGCAAATGGGCTGCTGTTTCACTCAGCAGCTTTTTCAAATTTGCTAAAGTGCAAGGTGTCACTTTGGATTAGTGGCTTGAAAAATGGAGTTCACTAACTTGGGATAAAAAATTGGAAATGTACAATCAAAAAGCTTGTCATGAAATGAACAACTACATTAAGCATCAAGATCGTGCTTTCTTCGATATAGTAGTAGCTCCATTTATTAAAAATAAAGTAAATAAGACTTTTGTTGATTTGTGCTTATTATAAGATACTTAATGCGAAAAATGGATTCCGGTTGAGTTTTTCAACCAGCTGAATTATTTCGAGAAAATATTGCTGATTGAATACTTAATGAAGAAATAAAAAATTAAATAAGCTACAAAACTCTTCAAATCAATTTAAATGTAGAGCAAAATATAAAAAGTTAGCTATGCTACATTCAAGCAAAAGTTTTACAATTTATTCAATGTAAATAGCACATCTCCAGCTTTGAGCAATGCCCCTCCTCCTCCAGCTCCAGCATATTTACCACCGCCTCCTCCTCCCTATGCTGCTTTCTCATCAAATACAGCATCTTTTGGGGATGCTATGTTTGGTTCGAGCCCGAGTACATTCGGGCATGCTAACCCAAGGAGTGCCACATTTTCAGGAGCAGCAAATTTCTCATCTATGAATCGAGCTCAACCTCAAGCGATGGGTGGTCTGTTTGGCAGTGCGTCATCAAGCAGTATGTACATGAGACCAGCCATGCCAGCTCAGGTTCAGATGAGCTTTGCACAGCCTGAAGCTATGATCAACGAAAGCTAACTAATGCTGCAACGCAACTCATATGTCGAATAGTTTAAAGAAGTGCAGAAAACTCAATAGTTCACATAAGTCACATATGATCAAGTCAGATCAGATGCGTTTAGCACTCAACATTTAGTGCCTAAATCAAAATTTTGGTCTGATTTAGCATTATACTTGATAAGTGACAAGCACAATCCAAAATGTGATACAATATAATTCATGTCAGACTCAATTATGTACCTACCCGGTGACAAACGCACATTCACCCTAGCCTCATCATTTTTACCAAAAAATCTAAACCCAAATTTCTAAATTTTCCCATAATAAAACTTCATAAAACTGACAGCAAACAGTCCGTTCTTATTGCTGGTAAAACAAACAAAACAAATCCCATTTACCCAAAAACAAGGTATCATAGTCAGTAACAGATTTATTGATCCTAATGATAAGTATATTTATTAGGAAGATGGTAGTCGTATCGATAAGGAAGTTTAAGAATTTGTGACAAATAGGGAGTATACTGTGGAGACTTTGGTTACTAATCTGTCATCCTTGAATATATAAGTATAGATATTAATGGATATACCTGTAGGATCATTGCCATTAGAGACTAAAATATATACACAAGTCAATAATTTCAATATATCGTCAAATTATACACAGAAAATGTAACGTAAATTCTACTTTCCATCTATTGGATAATTCGATTTATATCCATCAAATGTATGTTGGGTTAAAAATGTTATTGCCAAAGCACAAAAACTTCCAAAGATCGTAGTGAAGAAGACAAAATCTACAAAGAAGATAGAAACTTTTAATGATGTTCTTGAATAGGGTGAAACTTAAGATATCATGAAATATATTGAAACTAAAAATTTATTTGACTCTAAACTGTTCAGAGTTAATTAGATATTGTGGATGCTGAAAGATAAAAGTAGATTCTAAAGAATAATAGCCATATTTAGAGATAAAAATGTATCATTTAGTAATGTGTGGAAATTTGGTCTCCTACACAAAGATCTACAAACAGTGAAGTAATTCACAACTATGATCGGTAATAAAGCACCACTATTAGAGAGTGTACCATTGAAAGTGCTGGAGTATTATCCTTACTACTCTTCACGAGCACACAAATACGAAAACGAGAAGAAGAGTAAAATTAGAAACATCGAATTCAAATAAACTTACTATCGATTTTTATTCGATGAAATCACATATATGAAGGGCAGTCAGAAACCAAACTTCAAATTAGCTTAAGCTTACTATCTATTGTTACAGGACAGAATAGACGAAGCATCCAAGCTGATAGCTGGAGTGATACCTTAAGACAGAAGTAAGTACGAACTACAATATGATTACATTATAAGTTTCATCGACATGTATGAGGGATTCCCTAGCTTCACTACTGCACGTAAAATAGTGTAAAAGTACGCATAATACCCAATTACAAGCTGGCGAACTATGTTTAAATAAATTCAGGAAACTCTCAGCAGTTATGATAATACTGTTTATGTAGAATAAGAAAAGAAAGTTGATTATAGAACCACAGTTAAGAACCAAGGTGAGTCTATCATTATTGGCATTCCTGAAAATGTATCAGTGTAGGTTCTCATTTATTCTATTGATCTCGAGTTAAGATTTTCGAGCCGGCCATTCGAATAGCTAAATGTTAGGTCATCCATCAAACCGTCTAAAGTGATAGTTTTCGAGGCAGGCAAATATCGATAAGAAGAAGTGAAACGACCTGAAGGACTCAAAGATGCTGTAGTGGAGGTGTTTGAGTCAGGAAGAAAAACATAACTTAGAAGAGTGTAATCATTCGCATGGTGGAACCCAAACTTAAAAGTCAAAATGAAAGAGAAGAAAGGAACATTGCAAGTGTTTTATTTAAATAAACCAGTGATTGGATGCTACTGTAAAGTATACTCACAATAATCTAATGGATCATCGAAATTCTATCGTGATGGATATACCGACATCACAGGAACTTTCAGGTATGCACTGTCAGAATTGGAAAGCGTAAGAAAATTTAGCGTTTTATGCATGAGTGATTACGGTGGGATGATCAACCAAGTTAGTCCACCTAGTCAGACAGGAGAACTAACCTATATATGATTAATTGAATAATGCCTTTTATTTATGCTTTAAGAAATTTTTTGTATACATTTTCTGATAATAATATTTGAAATGATATAATCAGCATTAGATGGAGCCAAGCTGGCAGCTCAGCTTGAAAAGCAAACAGAAGTAAACGTTCGGTCATTTAGTGGAACAAAGCAGTCATCTTCAACGAGAAGACCATAATCGCGAAGAAAAACTGCAACACCAGCATGCAGGAACTGAGCGCATTCTTCAAAGCTTACGAGAGTAGAGATAACACAATAGGACAAGGTACTCACACTTAAATGTAGGATTCGTACTCCAAGGAGACCACTTCGACGTGCATCGATTCCATCCCCCACTGGTCTACGGGAGGAGAGGTAACGCTGAAAATGGAGAGGGTATCAGCTTGGCAGTGGGAAAAACCAAGCAAGGATAAAAAGTGTACTTGCTTATAACTTACGTGTTGCCAATTATTTCAGCCAGAGCAGTGCCTCAGCAGATTAACTTCTACAACGAATTCAGTAAGCTTGAGAGTAATATAGTTGGCGAGCTGGAAGTTTTTAACTGAACATATGCTACTAACGATTAGGATTTGTATATTCTTACAATTGCAATCAATAAATTATTAAACATTAATCGCGCATATAAGGCTGGTTTGAGTATAACTGTTGAGCCCAAGCAATATAGTGAGATATAGTTGTAAATTAAGTACTTTCAACTACCAATAAATAAATATTTAATATAATTCCAATTGCTCATCAGTCAGCTCAGATGATGGAAGACGAAGTCTAACAGGACAAACAGAAACTAACGCTCACATCCTTAATTGACTCCATTGAGTTCACAGTAATGCATAGCCTATTGTAGAAGCCCAAGAAGAAGAAGGCGCTGAGCGAGACCGAATCGATCTCGAGTAACCCTAGCAGTCACACCATGGACTCAGAACTCAAGGAGAAATCCAAGAACTGGACTGAAGAATAAGTCGAGCTGTTGCAGATGAGCCTTAAAAAGTACGGCACTGATTTTCATATCCTGAGCAGCTTCTTCCCAAAGAAGACTAAAAACCAAATCAAAGTAATGTCTCTTAGACTTAGAATAAATACAAACAGCTGATGGCACTGAGGAAGAAGGAAGAGAAAGCCGAAGATTTGAAACTGATGGCCATTGCCAAAATGTTCAAGGAGGTATAGTAGAAGTAGTAATAGAACTGAAGCAAGTAGTAGTCTGTTACTTACTTCCCTGCAATACTTCTGATTATATAATTAATGCTAATAAAGTGTCAACATTAATAAAATATACTCAAATTGGATTTCTTTGCAAATCTGGCTCTAATCCAAGATTTGACATTGTATTCTTTTATTAATATGTATAAATTAATAATATTAAGCGTAATCAGTTATGTTGATAGATTTCCCTCCATTTTCTACACTCACATAACACAATCACAGTAATTAAAACACAATTTTACAACAATTAAACAAATATGAGTATTGCCGGTGAAGATCATGACGAAATGATGGAAATCATATTGAGCAATATTACTAATAAGATCGAATTTGAAGGTTAATAGTATTATCTGCTTGTCAAGAAACAGAAAAGTGGATCACACTGTTTGCTGTATCTTACTGACTTCTCGGATAATTTCTGGGTTAAGAAATTGACTCCTTAATACCTGCATGATCTTAAATTGGAACTTAAAATAAGGACGAATTTCAAACTATTTATTTAACATTTAGCATATGGGCTAAAATAGTTGACATCAATAAAATAAATGGAGCCTAAACCAGCACTAATTGTGAAGCTAAAAATCACATAAGGTTTACAAATGAGTTGCAAAATAAAATTAGATTCGTGTGTCAATATAGAAGAGAAACCAGCGCAATTTAAATCAATCATGAAAGTATTTGGAAAACAGCTGTACGAAGCAAAATAATTGCAATGCAAGAAAGCTGTCAAATAAGTAGAGAGTGTAAGGAAAAAATAAGTAGTAGTTGTTAAAAATGCATCAAAGTAGTAAGATTTGAAATTGGCAAGCAAAATATTTACGAAACCTCCATAAGCCAGAGTGATACCTGAGAAATATAGAGATTTGATTAACCCTACTCGTAAGAAAAGAACAGGAAAAGGCATGAAATTGGTCAGACCATAATCTAGTTAATCTGATAGTTAAGAATAGAGTTGATTCAACCTAACTATTTAAGTTAATTAATTAGTTACTATTTTTATAATTAACTTCTCCATAAAATTGTATGAGCAAAAGTACTAAAGTTAAAGTTGATAAGCTGTCTGATGGTTGTGAGCCTTGATATTTAACAAAAGATTTATGAAGTATTACATCCTTCGCTTGCCTAAAAAATTACACAGTAAATTATGTTGTATCGCTGGTCCTAAATTCATTCAAAAGAATAACTTGCAGAAATATTAAACTTGCCAATATTTTATTGAAACATGAATTCGAATACGTACCAAACCATTAAAAAATGAAGATGAGTTATTAGAATATCTAATAAATTGATCGATATTCTAGTGTAATTATCGTTACAGCTAATCTTTATCATGGAGTACATGATCACTCTGTTTTACTCTCACTTTAATAACTTTAAGTGTAACTCCGAATAATAAATAGAGATAGAAAAATGACCCTCTCAATATAAACTCATCTAATTTTTAATATTATATTCTCTCAAAAATTATAATTTTATATTTTCTCCTCAAGTCCTCTAAATCATGCCCGCATATTGTAAGATTGATAAAAAGAAGATATTTTAATTATAAAATATCGGGTAAATAAATATGAGCATGCTAGCCAAACGCTTAATACGCGAGTACTATAAAGCCATAAAGAAGGTCTAAAAGATCAAACACTGGTTAAATAAGAAAAGGCTCCACAATTCGCCCTACGGAGCGATCAGTGGTCATGATTGTCTCAGAAAAACCAAAGTTTTATTCGAGGTCTTACATGACTTCAAACAGAACAATAAGGATATACTCTTACTTGTGACTCATTATAGTGCTACTGAGAGACTTGAGATTGAGATCCTAAGAAATAAATTAATGTCATCTCGCGAGACTCTCAGTCGGGAACTAAATAATTAAATGATAAAGCTCACCCACATCGAATTGCAATTTGTTTAACCATCAGAGTTTGTTGATGATGAAGAAGTGCATAGTTTTAACGAGCGAGAATTTCCATAAGATTGGACAGATGAAGAACAAGGTCAGCCTAATTAGTAACCAGTAAACTTTTTATAATTTAGGAAAAATCATTTTCAAATCTGTCTTTAAGCGAGAAAAAGTTAGAGAAGGATTAAGAGGTCTAAAAATGATTTGATTCTCGTATTATACAGACATTACAATATAATATTTTTAAAAATTATAATGAATATAATAGTATAATGAAAATAATAATATTTAAATTTCATAAAGTATTACATGTATTTTTTCATGAGCTTTTGATTGAAAGAATTTATTTACAAAATCATCCGATCATCATCGTGTGATTCTTCTTAAGAGTCGGTTATGGAAATTCCTCGCTTGTCTCTTGCATATCATATGGAAAATTGCTCAACTTTTTCTGCTTCTTATTTGTAATTCGTTCTAACAAATCCTTTATAGTGAAAGGTCGGTTGGCTTTCTTGCACTGTTGTTTTACTTCTAAGTACATTTTAACATCACTTTCCTTATCAATATCGATGATATTATTTGCGAGCAGTTCAGTCTAGAATTTATCAAGTGGCTCCATTTTGATCTTTCTCAACTTCGGTAAGTAATCTAGCTTAAGTTCAGTTAGGGACACGAGAATCAAGTTAACTTTCTTAGTCAAAATTTTATCGATAAACAATTTCATTCTCGCATTTACTCTAGGTTTAATAAGATGGAAATCATCAATTATTAAGACTGTCTTCTCGCTGAGTAATCTCTCAAAATCTTCAAACACAGGCATTTTGCCAGCACCTGCTTACTTTTTGATATAAAGCTCGAAATCTCCATTAAAATTCTTTTAAATGATCTTACCATCGAACAAGAAAACACCAAAATCATAAAACTCACGTTCGAGCATAATTTTTGCAATCTATCGAATAAAACTAGTCTTTCCACAGCCAACCTCGCCGAAAATATTAATGTACGATGATTCAATGTTTGTTTTTAGTTTTTGGCTTGAAGATGGATCTAGCATAGTTGAATTATTTGGTCGATTTTACTGATTAGCATATCTTTTTAATTTCTATTCGTGCAGAAAAGTGAAGAACTCAGTTAATTTTCTCCATCTTCTGATAAAAACAGTGCTTTCATAAGATTTCGAATCAATGTTGTGATTGCCTTAGTACCCTGGTGACAAATCTCGGTATATGCCTTACTCATATTGCAATGAAATATTTGATCTGCATTTACTGATATCAATAAAAGCTCTAACCTTAGCCTCTTGAATAGATGATTTTATTTATGACAACATTCTCCTCTCTGATTATTCGTGAATGCTAACAACTTATGTATTTGATTATATTTTCAGTCTAGTCACTCTAAGGATGAACTATTTTGTGTAAGCAAGTTCAGCTCTTCTTGTTTAATTTTCATGTCTGATGAATTCAATGATATCGTCTTCATCTACGTCGTGTCTGTAGTCGAATTATTGGTAATGATCGAAATCTCTGGAGCTGAGTGCTATTATGATTGGAGGGTTTGAGCTTAGCTGAAGTATTCTTTTCATACCCATATCGGCATTGACTCCTGAGAGCACGAGAATTAACAAATTGTCCATGCTTAAGTTACTTACAAATTCCTAGTTTATCTCAACGAGATCTTCTTCAAGCTCTTAATTTTCGCAGATGAGATAGATCTTGTTGCTTATCTTTTTGAAGTCAGTAGTTACGAACATGATTGAACATTTAGCTTTGGCTTCCTCAGTTATCTTCATGCGAGTCAGTATCTAATATTTGGTTGAAATGTTTCTTGTGTGCTTTTTATCACTTATTTTTGACTACTTTGATTTTAAAGCAGGGCTTAAGCCGATACGTCGGTCTGATGATGAACTTTATTTGTGTGACTCGATATTTATAGATGTATTAAGAATCTTTTATATTTCGTGTTTGAAATTATTTTTCTTACGGATCAGATTCTTTATAATAGGGAAATCTTTCGATGACAGTGGGTAAGATTTCATGAAAATAATCCTTTTTGATGCAAAAATCCATAGTTTTTGTTTTATTTGCTGATGCAGTTTTTTAATTTTATCATCAAATTAAGTAAATCCTCTCAATTTATTTGCTTCATTCAGATAGTCAGCTTCACATTCCGATAATTTATTTCGCCATTTATCAAATTATTCATACTATTTATTGTCTCTGCTTTAAGGTCTATTGCTTGAAGAAAAATCACGCAATCTTTGTTTAAACTCCCAAAATAACTCAATGGTTAATAAATCTGCCTTCAATTTCAACTTGATGCATTTTTATCGTTTGAACTTCTTTGCAGCCCTCTCGCAAATATTGATCACTGAAGAAGCTAGATCTTTTTATTTCAAGTTTCTGTAAAATAAAATGCCTGGATGTTTTAATAATATTTTTAGAATTAAACCGCAAATTAATAATCCTTGCTTTGCTGCAATTAGTGTGTCAATAGTTTATCCATTATTATCTCTAATGAAATCGGTTTTCTTATTTATTATTTATACCAGAATTGGATCTTTTTAAGTAGAATTTTTAATTTTCTTATCATCGATGATTAGATCACAAGTTAGTCTTTCAGACTCAAATATTTTTTTAATGAATTCTATTTTCGATTACAACTCCATTTTCAAATTTTTAAATTTCAGATCTTTCGAAGCAAGAGTGGTATATTTTTCAATAAGATTATGAGCTTCACCGAAAATATTATACCTTACAGCTTCATCATCGATCCAAACCCCCAACTAGATTAAGCATATTTTTAATTATAGAATAAGACTTCTATCTGGTCTTGAGTACTTGCTGAGATCCATTAACAATCTTTACGATCCTCTGAGCACGTATCTTAGGAGTTAGGGTTCAGAGTTAGCAATTTTGAGCGCAGTTGGGATGTAAATCATTAAATTCTAAAGCATAGTAACAAATATTTTTTACTCTCCTTTTGATTTACTTTTTAAATGGATCAATACATCCTCCCAATTTGTGTCATAGATTTTAAGAAAATCTTGCTTGTGATTTAGAATAAAAGTTGATGGATCGGTTTTCTTCATTTTTTATTGAAGTTGTTCATTCCTTGCAAATATTTCATTAAGATCTTCAATAACACGAAGAGCGAAATTAACACTCTGAGTTAATGGTCGTCTCTAGTATGAAGCTTAAAGACTAGTATCGAAGCTAAATATTCCCGATTTTGATATTTCAGAATATGTGGTAATGTCTTAATGGATGTAGTTCATCTATTTTAGAGTGTTGAACAGAATTTACAAGATGACTGAAAAGTAAGCAACAAAGACAAATTTAGACTGATGAGTTGTCGGATCTTTGTACTTTTTCCAAATGAAATCCCGGATGAACCTTTTCACAATGAATCGACCTTTACCATTCTTGTCAACAAAATAGCTTTAACCTTAAATATTGTCAAGATATTCATATTCATTTTGATCCTTTTTTTACTTATCATTAACACGGCTGCTTTAATTTTTCTTAAATTATGGTTTAGTCTCTTCAGTTTCAAAATGGATTGTTATAGCCTGGGTTTGGCTCATTGTGGCATGAAATTTAGGTAACTTTAATGAATTTTTTAGACTTTAATCCTATTCAGTCTTTGGATGGGCCTTCTCAAATAGTAAAATATAATGTTATTGCCAATTATCACGAACAGGTAACACAATTGCTAACTATCGTCGAAAGTAAGAGCTAAACATTGCCAAATCTTCAAAAGTAATACCCTCTGAAAACAAAGATACGAAAATTAGAAACTAATAGGCTTACAATGAATTTTCTTTTAATTGTTCTAGTACTGATTGAGTGAGTACATTTGTGTCTGAAACTTTGATTTACATGACTTTTTTTTCCAGCTCTTCCAACTTAACAGCTTTTTCTCGAATAGAAATGGACTGACTCAAACTTTCGATGACTTTAGGAATTTTTAAAACTTCATATTTTTTCACTAAGTTACCAAGCTCTGTTGATCCAACCGATATATCAGTTTTGTCTTTTATCTTACTATACAGAAACACAACTGCTGCTCTTTGATTAAAAGGTAATAGTTCATAAGATTTTTGACCAACAACTATTCTTTTTTAGTCAACAAATTTGGATTATTCTTTATATGTGATAATTATTTTGCAGTTTTTTATTTCTCTGAGTATATTTTGCAGTTATTTGTAGAATCTTTAAGGAGACTTGACAAGAAACTCATCACAGTTATCAAATAATACCAAAATTTTTCTATTTTTGACTCCAATCTCAGAGATTGAGCTGCCATCGTATTGAAATTTGGTGACTTCATTAAATTTGTATCGGAAGACTACTTCATCTTTAATGTCATATAAGTCAACAAAGAAAAAGAACTAGAATATTCTCCTTTATGTCATATAGGTCGATGCCTTAATCGCAAAAGTCGTCAGTCCAACACCAGATTTTCCAAAAACACTCATGAGACTGGTCTCTCTCATTTATCTAATAAATTCAAAAAGTTATTTCTGTCTTCCAAAAATAGCTTTAGATTTTTCGTGAGCTTCCAATAGCTCAGTTGAAGTCAAGTCTATAATTTCAGGGCGGTCTCTATTGGAAACAATAGGCATTAAAATAGACTTACCATCATCTTTAGTTATTAGCCTAAACTTTACTGATTATTCGTGTGGTTTATGATCCTGAGGTGGACAACAACAGATGATGAGCTACTTGTCGAAATATGGTGGCATTTAACTCATAGTAGGGAACCGAAACTCTCCACCTTCCTCAAGTGGGGGTTTGCGGAAATCTTAATTAATTTCAAAAAGAACTTTTCTTGCCCATGCACACTTCACTTCATGCCGGTTCCTGTTACGAAAAAAACAGGTACAGTTCGCAGATGGCACATGATAATTTTTATGTGCTATATACTGGTTCTTTTTGAATTACTTGTACCACTTGCAAGTCTATCTGTGAACCTACGTAGAAGAGTGAAAGCAGCAGCATGTTGATCCTGAAAACTGTTATTCCACTTTGCTTTTGGAAGTTTTGAATGAATCTATTACAGATTCTCCTTTGAAGATGTTTCTATAGAAGTTGTCGCTGAAAATTTGAGAAGCTTCATCGGCAATGGGATCTTCAGCATTAATCACAATAACGTTATTGACTCCAATTTATTGAAATGCTCTTCCAACATTCTCGGAGTGACAAGAGTTCAAAAATACTAAAGATGGCAGCATTTATTTCTAACCTTTAAGAATATCTTTAACATCAGTGGGTTTAAGTTACTGTAATAATCCCAATGTAGTTCGAGAGTCCTACTAAAATTAAAGATGGCCATCTTGACTTCCATGACAAATAATATGCAATATTTTAGGCTTGGAATACTTAATTAAATTCTTAAGCGATTAAAAACTTGCAATTTCACTTCTCATGATGATGTTTGTTTTGAATGAAATCTAGGTTAATCGGAATGTACTTGTAACGCTAGATTAAGTCTAGTAATCTAGGAGCGAAAATCAACAGCAGGAGCCGTACTTTTTTTGTTTTCCCGGTCATACAATGGCTCACTGAAAAGAATACCAATATCAAGTTCGATGTGGTCAAGTTGCTTTTCGATCATAGAATGATTGTGCATTAGCATAGGTAATGGAGACAATGAATTTTTCCTCATAAAGTCCAAATTTTACTTGAAGGGTCTTTTTAATTGATCAACTTCATCTTTGAGTTCGCTGATTTATTTTTTTAGTTCCAAGACTTCGGATTAGAACTTGTCCTTGAGATCATCGATGACACCTTTAATGATGAGCACGAGCGCTTGGTTCATTTTTTAGAATATCTATTGTACACCGACCTTGTAGCTAATGTCCAAAGGAATGTGCAGATTGCTTTCTTACGAGTAGACCAAGTAAATGTTGAAATCAAAATGCAAATCCCGCTCTTACAAAAACTATTGGCATATGTTTTTGAGGTCCTTATAATCGATGAACTCGGCTAAGACATCATACTCTTGAGACTTATATTATATTTGCTACTGACCATTCATGAGGCAAATCATGACAACAATTTTTTTCCTTTAATCGGATTGATATTTTTTCTTCGCCATCTGTCACCAAAATAATTACATAACTTTTTTGGATTCATGACCCATATTATACAAAAACAGTATTTATTTTTACATTAGCACTCTCTTCAGCCTCGGTTCTGTGAGATTAGTAAGCCTGTCTCACTTTTACTTAGTTTTTTGTGCTTTAGATTTTGATCCATGCTGCACTAAATTAGACTCACTTGCAAAGCACTTCCTTCGAGTTTAATCCGGCCAACTCAATGGCCACAGTGAGCGGAACAGTTCTGTAAGCTTAGATTAATGAATATTATACCTAAAACAGTAAACAGAAACAACGAATACATCTTCACCAGAAATCATCATAACAATTCAAATTTACAACCCCGAAAATCAAGGAATCCATCACTAAGATCGTATATTAATTGATAAAATATCATAGTTAAGATAAAATATAATAGCCTAGAGACATGCATTCGAGCCGTTAGACTTTATTTTTTTAATTGTATCTAGTGTTAATATATTCAAAATATTTATATGATATCAGTAATTGACTATAACTTTATATTAATTCTGAATCATTTTGACCAAGAGTACCTTTTCTTGTTTTTTTTTGCTTAAGATAAAGAGCTAATAACTAGATGTATTTCAAATAAATCAGTAACTAATACATTTAGTCTAATTTAATTGTCAGATTGTATGCTTATCGTTTTGATTAATACTATTGTACAAATTAGACAGTTTTGAATTGATATTCTTTCTATTCATATTTATTACATACATGAGTCAGCCGGACAGCACCAAACGAAAAATAAATAAAATCCTCGAAAATCTATCAATTGAGTTAGATAGAGCTGGTCTGCTTGACAAAATCGATATCAAAACAAGCAACGATCCTTGGATAGACCTCGAGAATGCGCATAGTAGCATAGTGGCATACATCCAAAGCAACAATGAAGAGCAGAATTAAGAGCAAGCGAAGAGCAACTAAATTATAGTACTTGACTGTCTCAAATACTTCGTTAATATTCATGTAGAGCTGTCGAAACTATCCAAAATGATGTATAGCAGCGACTGCTCACTGGAAATTTATAAAACATATCGCAAATTATATGAGGAAATTAGTTCAGCATCGAACTGTCTATATCAATACGAATCCAGTGACGAATAGTTCATAAAATAAAAATAAGATTTAATCAGCCAAAATCTATAAATATGTTAATAGATTCAGAAATCACATTCTTATGTACATTCAGTATGACTTAGAAAGAGAAACAACAATAGAAATAGGGTGAGCAATCCACAGATATGAATTTAGTTTAAAATTTGAAGAAATAAATAGAAATGCTCAATGAAATGATTCAGCAAAATGATGAGGAATTTACATAAGAAATCCAAGTACAGTATAGAAATATTTAGAAATACAACAATACACTGTTTGATTTGCAGGAGACTATAAGAGAGTATGAGCTGCGTATGGATAAAATAAGAGAGTATGAAGTCACCATTGATGATCTTGAGAATAAAGTTATCAGACTCAAGTAATAAAAATACAGAGATGACATGCTTATTGAGTAAATTTGAGTATATGCAGCAATATGAGCAAGAAAATACGATTCTACGAAAAAGAAAGAGGAGGTGTTGACGCATTTCTTAGTCCAAGAAGCAACTTTAGTCGTAAAACTGTGGTCTCTCCAGGCAGTCGAGTCGTCAATCAAAGCTTGATTGGTTCAAATCCAAACCTTGCCGAGCCACGACAGTCCAAGAATTATTATGGGTAGAGACTTACTACAAATTGATAGCAGATACTGAAATAAGTGATCGGATGACTAAATCTAAGTTGCAACATTATACTTAATTTTATTATCATGCAATCACAGATATTCGCCCCTGCAGAAGCCCCTGCAACAAATCAGCCAATAACTCGCAGATAATCAGCTCGTTTCCCTTAGCCTAAGAAGCAGGAGTGGGCAATAATATACAACCAGCAAGCCGAGTAATTCAAGAGACAGAAATAAATGCAGAAACAGTTCGTGAAAGAAAAGCAGGAACAGTTTCGGTTTGATCTTGAGTAGCAACTGAAGGGTAAGAATAATTTCCAGGAAAATGATAAACAAGAAGATCTAAAGTATTCAGAGTATATCAAGAGTAAAGTTATGCAAGAGAATTAAAGAGAGAAAATGGAGAGAACGAGAAAATTGTTATAAAGAAGAAGAATCTAAAATGAAAATTTAAATAAAATACACGCTAAATAATAATCTAGAGTCAGTCAAAATACTGGTAATAATAACGGGGTTGGTCTTGATATTGGCGATAAACCTGTCCAGCAGAAGAAAATTGAGGAGTACTACAAACGAAAATCATTGACTGACGCTCTTGATCAGCAAATGCATATGAAATAATAATAGAGAAAACAGCAACGCTAAAGTGAACTTAAAAATTTGCAAGAGAATCAAAAATATTTAAATGATTATTACAACAGAAGAGAAGCAACAGGACCGAAACGAAGGCAAAACTCATAGGTATATCAATATTTTTAGAAAATTAACTAATAAAAAATGAGAAAATAACGGGAGCTGTAAAAAAAATTAGTAGATCAAGTTATAAGGCAGAAGAATATGGAAGAAGCGATGAAACAGGACGATAAACGTCGTAAAAAATAAGCAGAGTAATAATAAGTCAAGAAAGTACTAAGCGACCAAGTACGATATCGTAGTCAACAGAATTTGAATTAGAAAAAGTACAATCCTTAGGACAACAGCTATCAAATAATCGGAGGCATATTTAAATAAAAACGAAATTCATACGATAAAAGACAATATTATTAATACTTAGCGAGGCAAGCTGAAGAGCAAGCCATTCGTAAGAAGCAGTGGGACTACATGGACGAGCACGAGTATCGACTCAATATGAACCAACTTAATGTAAATTATATGATATTTTAGAAAGCAGTAAACGGTAGCTATGTACATGAGAACTACATCGATAGATCAGTTAACTCTATCGGGCATGCAAAAAATCGAGGAGCTTCTATGAGCTTTGATTTGGGTAGCAAACTACCGAATGATGACAATTAAATTAACGCAGTAAAGAATCGACTTGATGAAATCACACAGAAAAGTGGAGAGAAGTATATTAATGGTAATGCTTCTTTTAATTAATGAATGTAAATTTTTATTTGATTTTTTATAAAGTAATAAAATTTTTGGTAAAGATAGATTGCTAATCTTGTTTAATTGAAACTGCACTATTTTTATGTAATTATTCATGTTGCGTCTTCATGGTTAATAAATGATGCCCACGGTTCAATTTTTTCGCTTTCATTCTCACGAGTGCTAAAATCTTGACAACAAACAACTTCACTTCGATTAAAGCCTGATCTTTTAGTTTTTCTCGGCTGCATGCTAAACTTCTCTGACATTGAACACATTTTGCTTGTTATATGCAAGTAATTACAAGGAGCTTTCTTACTGTTGATATCTAAATTTTGATGATTTGCATGAGATGGAGAATCCATATGTACACAAACTCTTGAATCTTTTACAGGACTTTTGTATAAATTTTAATAGCAGGTGTCAATCTTAAAATTATTAGATATCTTCTTGCCGATATACGGGCCTTATTTTCTAGTAGGAGACTTCTATTCTTGATGATTGTCTGAATTATCACACTTTTTGAATAAGAATATCGTGTCTTTAGCTTGTTTATGATGATAGTTTTGACGATAGAACTACTGGTATTGGTAAATATTAGGTTTTTTGTATGATGTTTGCCGAAAATGTCTTTCAGCTGCTTTTGGTGGCTTGTTTGACTATTAGCTCTTAACTTTAATCATTTTTTTGACTTTGTTAAACTAATCTATGATCTCCTTGAAATTGCAGTAAATTTGTGTGTTTAAATTTTGCTCCTTATATGTTATGTTTGGGTATTTAGTTTACCTTTACATTAAATTCGGCTAAGTGTTTAGTATTTTAGTATCTGACTTACAGTCATTAATATACTTTTGCATATCTACAGATTACACAGTAATTGATCTTGAGTGATTTTTGAATGTACCACTTGTATTCTGTTTTTTGTATATTTTGTTTGCTCTTTCAGTCCAATTTGTCACTGTTTTTCTCTACCTTTTTACATTTAATATACTCTTCTTCAGTGTTGATTTTCGTTCGCTGTTAGAGGTTTTTGATCGCTTCACAGGAATGTCTTTATTAATGAAAATGGGACTCTGTAGAGTTGATCCTTTAACCTTGATATTATGGAATAGCATATCATCCTCAAATATGATTTACGTGTAGGCTCTGCTCGTCTTTCTGAAATTTGATGAAGTTTATTTTATCATAGTAACTTATTTCGCATTGTTCTCTTGGATTTTAGTTAACCGGGTTGATAATTTCTTAGGTAGAGATTACATCTAATAATTAATTTATTAATCCTTAAAGTAGTAAACTAATATGCAACTTTAAATCAACTCAAGTATCAAAATCGTAGTTCATGTGTCCAAATAAAATTCTGGTTTTAGGTGAATTTTTAGCAGGTAGAATTTTAATTAATATCCTGTATGATAGTTTTAAAGAACCACTAAATTATAGAACTACACGGATTAATCAGTTTTTCTTAAACAGAATATAAAATCCTTATCATATACTTGCAAATGTGATAAAAATATGGCAGATCATACAAAATAAGAACATGTAAATTATTTCTAGTTATATGATATAAATCATAACTATTTTTCCATGAGTTAATAACAATCCTTCCACCCATTACTCTCAAATGCGACACTATACTAACGCATGTTTCGGTTTAAACCCTACACTAAATGCATGGACTGCCTGTCTAATGATAAACTGAAGTGTCGTAAATGCATGCAGGCCATCATTAAGGATATATCTGCTAATGAGAATAAGAAAAATATTAGAATTAAGGATATATCATCCAAGCTCACTAATTCTAAGTTTGTGCAGTATAAGAAAGATTAACCACATTTTAAGAAATGTCATAGTGTGGCCAGGTTTAATAACAAAGAAAATGATTAAAAACTTATGATCACCAGCAAATATAACTGGTGGATGGCCGAAAGAATCAAAAAAAGGCAGGAAGACACCGGTACGAAGACTGCATGGCCTCGGAAAGCACGATTTAACAACCAGTCTAATTTTGATTTATTTGATGTCAAAAAACCCAAGTTTTAGAGATGGGAGAAGAAGCTGCTGGATCAACTGCTTTTAAAAACTCAATCACTCCAATGAATATTCTCATATTTTGCAATTTTTCATTTAATTATTCACAAATGACTGTAAAGATCTGGGTAGAGGTTCATGCGTTTGCGGAACGAATCGGCATCCGAAAATATGCGTAAGGATCCACTTTCGTTTAGTCGATTTAGTTTTGCGATCTCATTTTTCTCTCTGTTCTTTTGGCTCATAAGATGGATTTCTAAGCGTTTAGGGTTAATGTAGAAAATAAGCTTGACGAAACTAAATAAAAACATTGGTACTTTTTGAATTATTATAAAGTTATGGAGTCAATTTCTTCTATTTACTTTTACTTTAGATTAAACATATATCTATGCTTTGCTATTTAAGTCCAAAATCGGCTGGCTTCTGAGGACAAGTTCTTATCTTTCTACATCTTTGTTGTTTTTAATGATTTCTTGAACTCAGCAAAAGTAGCTTCATTAAGTGTGGTCAACTTCTATGATAAAACTTTATCGATGAATGTATTGACATATGTGATCAGTTAGTATGATGTTTTTATAGCACTTTGCAATAAAATCGACATACCAAGTATACCACGATTGTCGTCGGGTAAGCACATCACAATATACCCGAGTTGTTATTTAGTTCTTAAGTAGTCGAATGCTGGTTCTTTTATGAAATTGTAGCATAAATCCTGAAGTATTTTTGATCGTAAAGCTGAGGCCTCGTGTTGAAAATGAACCACAACTGCAGAGTTTTATTCAGACTAACTTGTTAAACTTTACTATATGATCCATGTATGTTAGGAAGGAAGTTTGATTGCTCTGATGTCACCTATTAAACCCTTAGACAAAGCTTCAGCTTTAGATTTTATGAGACCTTAAGCCTAATTGAGTACTTTTTCAGCAAGAGCAACATCCAAATTACCAGTTATATAGGATTAAATAAACAATTTTTTATTCCATTGTTTTCCAAATTGTACGATTTCATCAAATGTAATTGTTTTGATTTATTTCAACTTTTCAGCTGGGGACCCTCCTACTCCATGTCTCATTGCCATTGTGGTTAAATTGTATGCCAATCGATATGGATCATTTAGGAAGTAGTTAGACAATGCTCGCTCCATATTTTATTTGACTGTTTCAAAATATTTACGATCAGATGGCTAGAATGTAAACATTTGTTAAAGATAAGGTTTAACAAATCTTAATGTCGAATCTCTAAACCCATGGAAGTCAATATCCATAGAATAATAGGACTAAAATGAGACAGAAGAATATGTTTCAGCAGTGTCACCCAGATATACGAATTATCGCATAGATTAAGTCAACATATCAAGATAGATTTGTCGGTATAAACCTTGTCGAATGGAGATGCTGCTTTCAAAATACAGTCGAAGTTTCATTATCATTTTTGGTAATTCAAACTGGTGGTCCTGCTTGAAAAATACTTAAAACTGATTAGTTTTGTATATGCTCTTAGGAATTGTTTATTTGCCCATAGGAAGGATATCGAAATTTGTGGGAATGAAAGGGTTTTGAACAGGGAATGTCACTGGACAAACACGAGGTTATAGTCCATCTAAGTCAGAAATTGCGAATTTTGTTTTATAGATTGGTTAGACCAAATTGCACTCATTTTCCACTTATTTAGCTTATAGAAACACCATTAAATTTTATTTATCCATTTCACCCAGATATTGTTTAATGAGTTCTGGTTGCCAGGTTTTCATAAAGTAAGGATAAGCAAGCACTTACTCCATGGTTCTGTAATGTAATCTTTTCGCTAATCCCGAAGTGTATCCCATCCCTTGTTTCTTCTCCATGTAATCGAACCTCATTTTGTTGAGTTTTTGCAGTTCATCGAATACCCATTTCTGTGGTTCTTATTTTTTGAGCATCTCAATGAAGTAAAGAATGTACTAAATTACTTGTTTTGAATTTTACACACCTTTCTTAGTCAGACTCACTTTTATTTAAAATTAGCTGAAACAGTTATAAGCATCATTACCGCCTGCACTGAGTCCATTTGCTAAGCCTTATTTTATTAAGAATGAAAGTAAAGATCCTTTACCTTCATGGCCGAGAACGTATGAAAGATATGCTGATGGAGGGTTCTCGTAGTACTTGCTTTTATCTTTTAAGATCCATGAAATTTATAGCATTTTCTTATCTTGAACAGGCGTAATTTTGTACAGTTTCTCAAATTTATCTTTAGCATAGGGTTGATCTGCCATCCTGAAACGCTGATATTGCTTATTGGGAACTTATGAAAATTTCTACTCGATAATCTTCGACATCTAATCAGGTGTTTAACTAGCACATACTACCAATTTCATGAGATTAGACGAATAATTTTTATTGTAAAAAGTGTGCAGCATTGATCTCAGGTTAGGGTTAGACAGCGATTCTTTGTTGCCTGTTGAAAATTTGTTATAAGGATGGCCTTACTTGGCGAGAAATTTGGTCAGCTGATACTTTCTCCATGAATCATTCAGTATATTCTTAGAGTGTTACGAGTGAACTGCATTGAGTTATCTTTATGACGAAGAGTCTGACATTAAAGGACTGATAAAGAATTGAGCGAATCTGTCTAGAGTCTACTGAAAAGCATTGCTAGAAACTTCAAAGAAGTAATTAGTTTAGTCTTGAGAAGTGTACGCATTTGATTGCCCAAAATTTTTAGCGATGAACTAAATATAATTATTTGTACAGTTGAGTAATCATTTTCGTTTGGATACTTTGTCGTCCCCATAAATAGCATGTGTTAGAGGTAATGCGCCAGACCTTGAGCTTATATTGGATCTTGTAGTGATCCAACCCCTACACTCATAGCTGCTGAAGATTTTTTAGCTTCCTGATCTGAGATGATTAAGCACTCAATATCATTCTTCAGTTTGATGGCCTTATAAAGTCGATTATCGCTTTGACTTTTCATGACATTGCCGAGTACTCTCATTTGTTATAAAGTTAATTAAAATCTAATATTAACTTACAACTCACTTAGTCATCAGAAATATTGAACATACAAAGTAGCTATAGTAAAACAGGCATTAAATTAACGAATTTGTAATAATATAAAATTTCATACTTCATGTTAACTTTATTTTTGGTCTTTGAAATTATGCCCTCGAAATATGCAATAATTAATTGAATCTTCATATAATTTAATGCCTCTTTTCTATTTATTATACTATTTCCCAATAAAGAGTACATGTACGAAGTGTAGAAAATTGTGTCCAGCCGGATCAATAAAAGCGGTATGGTTGCTCTTATATAGGCAAGAATGAGTACTTCGTGAAGTGGGTGGGCTATGACTCAAGCCAGAACACATGGGAACCTGAGAAGAATCTCACCACTGTCAAGGATCTTATTCAGAAGTACAATGCGAACCAGAACAAAAATGGTGATGCCAAGAACGCAATCCTTAACAAGAAATCGAGTGGAAGTGACGGCAATTCTGATTAAGAGGATGACAATATATCATTAGGATCATTCGGGGAAGAGAATGCAAAGGAATAAAAGGTAAATATTGACATATTTTAGAGCAGCGACAGAGGCTCGAGGCAGGACTCTAAGTAGCCGAAGAAAAAGGCACCCAGTAATGCTCGGACAAACGTGAGCAAGTCTACTCCAACTACCAAGTAAGATCCGCCAAAAAAGAAAGTCACAATTTTGGGAATAACGACAGGAGAAGGCGGCAAGTACGTGTACAAGATCATGATTGACGGCAGTGTGAAGTGGGTGAAGCGAACTTTCTTAGCCCCTACTTATCTCAACTAGTTGTGCGAATTCTATGAGCAAAATTTGATCTTAAAGGACTGAGCAGTGATTACCTTATGAGTTTTGATAAACAATTATAATATATGAAATAGAATGTAACTCCCTGAAGAACTGCTAAAAAAGCTACGATTACTAACAGATAAGCCAATATCACCTATGGTTAATAAAGAATTACTGCCTCTGCTCTTACATGAGAACTTGAATATTGATAAAGCTATCCAACTACTATGCTTGAAGTATCGCATTGATCTGATAATACATCTGGTTCAAAATGGACGGTACCCTTCAGAAAATGTAGCCAATCAGATGCTAGCGAGTATTATTAATAACATTCTGTAATGTAAAGTAGCAGAAGTTATACAACTTTATATCTTGGTGCTGACTCGGATTGATGACGACAAGAAGCTGCTATAAATAGGCTATCACGACTTACTAAAGCCAGCAATAAAGCAGCCAAACTTATAAACAAAATAGAAGTTATTCCAAGTAATAGGCAGCAATTTCGAGTACTTCTACAAACGTAAATGTAAGAAAGTGATAATGGCAATCATCAACAACTATATTGAAGTTTTTACAAAATTCCTTATCTATGTCCCTAGCTACTTGATTGTGATCAAAGTTGCGCTTTAAATTGATAAGAGTAGTAAGAAAATAATCAATCAAGCTCGTCCATAACGTTAACCTGAACTTGAGTAAGTTTTTATTGATCTTTCTAGTTCAGAATATTCGGCGTTGAAGACACAAATTGTAGCAATTCTATAAAACACTAAGGAGAAGACAAATTACTATTCTTTGCATCGTAATTGTTTGGTTTGTCTTAAGAATTTATGTGAAATTTTAAACCAGTTCAAGATCAAAGATCGAGAGTTGTTCTTCACGGAAGTAGAAGTCGGTAAGATTGTAAGAACCATCTAAATTTATTTGGATAGAAAAGGCACAATTGACTAAGCACGATTTGCTAAAGCGTAGTGGATGAAAAGAATGGAAGATCTTAAGAAAATAAAGTAATCAAAAACATAAAAATATATAAATGCTCCTATCATAAGTTCTCCATCTTCGCTGTTACTGGATAAAAAATAAGTGGATAGACCACTTCTAATTTAATAGGTAATCTCAATGACAAACAACTATCGATTAAAATATCAAGTGGCTCCAGTCCAATAAAATGAAGATACTGGACAGTCAAGAATATTGTCAGTTTCCAACAATTACCTCAAGAAAGGTAATGGAGTTGGAGGAGGACGAACGCATTTGTTGAACCAAAAACATCGGAGTGTGTTCTAAGATGAGAAATTTAAGATGAAGCAGCTTTATGATGGAGTTATTAGTAAATGTTTTGCTGAGTGTGATAAAGATATTCAATATAAATCATTTGTTGATATCAAATCTCAAGAACAATAACCTTCATAAGTTGGGAATGAGATCATCAATTAACCTGATTTAAAACTAGAATCAGACAGAAAATACAACAAATAAATATCATAAAAGCTCAAAGAATTACCTCCAATTCTTTGGGATTCTCCAAACATAAACAGAAACACAATAAATAACAGTTATTTATAATAGTCCATGGGAAGCAGTTCTGCATTTGAGAATGATGAAGAAGTGCAATAGATAAGTTAGCTTATTGAACTTGCTTACTGCTTTAAATTTTCATGATTGTTTTTGTTATTCGTATCTATTTTGGATTTATTTAGTATAGATAGTTTAGTATAGTAATAACGCACGGCAATAATGCGCTCCCAAAAAGGCATACTCTTAGAAGTTATATCTTCTAGTCCTAAGGATTCCTCAGTTATTGAAGCCAATGGAGGGGATCGTATTGAGTTAGTCAGCGCACTATAAATCGGTGGAGTGACTCCATCAGGTGCAATCGTACGTAAGTCATTATAAGCCGCATCGATTCCCACTCATGTTATAGTCAGACACCACAACAATGGATTCGTGCACACTAAATAAGA
>APMI01000495.1_pt1 | contig 46994 bp, 49 predicted proteins | sample 667938 | NCBI WGS metagenome assembly APMI01 (sample SAMN01084076, study PRJNA167559) | wastewater metagenome | biome: Wastewater | place: Denmark: Ejby Moelle, Odense | collected 2011-11-28
ACTTCAGACATGTGCCTTTTTCCCTAATTAAATGATATTCTTGCGAATATACCTTCCAAACTAACTTTAGAATATTGGATTCTAAAGGTATAAAAACTCTTTGTCATTTTTAACACAAAATGAAAAGACCCGATAACACTTATATTTAACAATTTCCACCCCTTGAGGTGTGAAAGAGCCTATATCATCGCCATCCCACCATTAATATTAATGGTCTGTCCGGTTATATATGCCGCCTCATCAGAAGCCAAGTAGCAAGCAAGTGCGGCAATTTCATCCGCCTCACCCATACGACCAGCAGGGATTTGCGCCATTGTTGCGGCTTTTTGCGCATCGGTCAAGATTTCGGTCATTGGTGATACGATAAATCCTGGTGCGATACAGTTTGCGGTAATGCCGCGTGATGCAACCTCTTGCGCAACTGATTTGGTAAAACCAATCATACCCGCTTTGGATGCCGCATAATTGGCCTGACCCGCATTTCCGGTTACGCCAACGATTGATGCAATGCCAATGATTCGCCCTGATTTTTGTTTCATCATGCCGCGCATTGCCGCCTTGCACATTGCAAAATATGAATAAAGATTGATTTTAAGAACATCGTCAAAATCGCTATCTTTCATGCGCATCAAAAGACCGTCACGGGTTACGCCCGCATTGGCAACCAAAATATCAAGGCCGCCCAATGCTTCTTCGGCACGTTTGATAAGCCCTTCAGCCTCACCTTCACCAGAAAGATTGGCAACAAGTGGCACGCTATTTGGAATTTGTGCCGCAAGCTCGTTCAAAACCGCTTCACGTGTGCCAGAAATCGCAACGATTGCCCCTTGGGCCGCCAATGCTTTGGCAATAGCTGAACCAAGACCGCCAGTTGCACCGGTAACAAGGGCTTTTTTTCCAGTTAAATCAAACATGTTTTAATTCCTTATTTTGGAAAATTTTGTGAGAATGCGCGAATATCATCGGCAGTTGAGACGGTGACATGATTTGCATCGGCAATTGTGCGTTTTGACATGCCAGTAAGCACGTTGCCAGAGCCGATTTCAACCAATGTATCAATTCCCTGTGCAGAGAAGAAGCCCAAAGTCTCACGCCATCTTACACGGCCTGTTACTTGTTCAACCAATAATTTTTTGATGGTTTCAACATCGGTGGTTGGAACCAATGAAACATTTGGCACAAGTTGGGTAATTGGTGCGTTCATTTGCACATCTGCCAAGGCCTTTGCCATTGCTTCTGCGGCAGGTTGCATTAATGGGCAATGGAACGGTGCAGAAACATTAAGTGGGATTGCGCGTGCGCCCATTTCCTTGGCTGCAGCAATTGCGGCATCAACCCCCTCTTTGGTGCCAGAAATAACCACGTTGCCCGCATTATTATCGTTCGCAACGGTGCAAACGCCCGCCTTTGCACCCTCTGCGGCTGCGGCCTCTGCTAGTGCGATATCAACCTTTGGACCAATTAGGGATGCCATTGCACCCTGCCCCGCCGGAACCGCCGCCTGCATTGATTGCCCGCGAAGTTTCAAAAGTTTTGCGGCATCAGAAATTGAAAACGCCTTTGCCGCTGTTAACGCGGTATATTCACCCAATGAATGCCCCGCCACATATTTTGCGGTGGCAACATCAAAACCAAACTCCGCCTCAAGCACTTTTACGATTGCGATGGACGATGCCATAATCGCCGGCTGGGCATTTTCGGTTAGGGTAAGGGTTTCAATCGGACCATTAAACATAAGGTCGGAAAGCTTTTGACCAAGAGCGTCATCAACCTCTTGGAATACACGTTTTGCAACATCGAATTCTTGCGCTAGAGCCGCACCCATGCCAACCGCCTGAGAGCCTTGCCCCGGAAACTGTATAATAAACATGATTTTTCGTTAGCGTCTTGTTGACCTAAGGGCAAGGGGTAAAGGCATTTTTTGAAAATTACAAAATATACGAATTGTAATCTATTTTTAACAGACACACCCTAAAGTAACAATCTGTATTGCGTCACAGAAGGAATTTCGTTTTGTCGGAAAATGAAATATTAAAAAAACTCGAAGATTTAGATAAACGACTTTCCAAAATTGAAAATAAATTAAATATCGTTTCACCAAGCGAAACTGTTGTAATAACTGCACCTGTTTCAAATACGCCCAATCCGTCCAATCCATTTATTAAAGCAAATAAAAATTATGCAGTTAATGTTGACCCTCTGTCAAAAACATCGGAACAGCCAATTAAAAAGAACTATAATCTTCCGTATTTTGCATCTGGCTCGGCGGCATGGCTTGGGATTCTTGCCGTTATATGCTTTGTAATTGCTGGAAGTTATATCATAAAAATGGCAATTGATTCAGGGTGGTTCACCCCGTATCGCCGTCTTGGTGCGGGGATTGTTTTTGGCTTTACCCTTATTGGTGCAGGGCATTATTTTTATGAAAGAGATAAAAACTTTGCCTCGCTTTTGCCTGCGGCAGGTATAATTATTCTTTATCTCTGCACCTATTCCGCAGTATTATGGCTTCATATCATAAGCCCTTTTGGTGGTCTTGCTATTGTATATATTGTTTCGCTTTTATGTGTATGGTTATTTGTTAAGTTCCAGCATGAAACATATCCTGTTGTCGCGGCAGTTGGTTCATATATTGCACCTTTAATCATGGGTATAAGCCCAAAACATGATTTATTATTTACCTATTTATATATTCTATTATGCTCTTTGACATATGCGATAATTTCGACAAATATTAAATCTCGCACCTTGAGCATAATATCGACATATCTTGCTATTTTGATTACGATGGCGGTTTCACAACATACGCCCGACATTTCTTTGAGTGGCGAAAATATCAAATCATTGATTGTAAAACAAAATAATATTGCAAGCATCAAAGCCAATTTAGAATATCAAAATTTATATATACTTGCATGGTTTTTGGCGATTAACTTCCTGATAAATTCGGCATCAGTATTATTTTACACCGTCAAATCCAAAACCCCTTTAGAAAAAGACGAAGCATGGGCATATTTTCCGATATTGCTATTATTTTATGCCTTTGAATATGACATATTAAACAAAATTACCCCAAATTATGCGCCGTGGTTCTCATTGCTTTTTGCTGCGGCTTTGTATGGATTATACGTCATTGCAAAACGAAGTAATTATGACACCCAAGGAAGCAAACCCGCCCTTATTACCTTTTTAACAATAGTATTATTCCATTCATTATACTTGCAAATCTTGCCAGATATTTTGAAACCCTGGTTATTTGTCATCGCTATGGTTGGCATCAGTTCATATGACTATATTTTCAAACAAAAGGACACTAACAAAACAAAAAATATAATGTTTTTGCCGATTTTAGTTATAAAAATTATTGTAATTGTTGAATACATAAGGATGGTTGCATGTTTGATGACGCATCAGATGGAATATATGCTGGTTACTTTGATTTCAATAATTTCGATTTGGTATACAATCTTTAAATTTCAGGCAAGAGCCGAAAGAGCGGAATCATTACGCCAAGCACTTTTGCTGGCTGCACATTTTATTACTATGTGTGCAATAGCCACCATGTTAATCACCTCAAACTCTTTTACAGTTTCATTCTTTTGGTTGCTTTACTCAACAGTGGTTATGTATTTTGCCAATGTGCGCAAAGATACATTGATGGCAAAATCAACGCTTTTGGTTCTTGTAATTTCAACCGGAAAGGCACTTTTAATCGATACTGAAAGTTCAATGGCGATAGTACGAATTGCGTGCTTAATTTTAACAGGTGCGGTTTTATTTGGCAGTGGGATGTTCCTGCGCAAAATTGATCAATGGAAGCAACTATAATTAAATTTATTTTTTCCCCACCTCTTCCTCATACAATCTCTTAATCTCATTGATGTCTTCTTTTAAGACTGGCAAGCCGATTTTCATATCTTCAAGATATTTGACCAATATTTCAGAGATAACATAATCGCGGTACCATTTATTATCGGCGGGAATTATGAACCATGGGGCGTGGTTGTGGCTACATTTTTCAAGCAATTCCTCGAAGGCAGCCATATAATTATCCCATAATGCGCGTTCGGCATAATCGCCCGCCGACAATTTCCAATGCTTTGTTGGGTCATTCAGGCGATCGCCAAAGCGTTTTAATTGTTCTTCTTTGGAAATATGCAAAAAGAATTTCAAAATATGGGTATTACTAGAGGTTAGAAGCTTTTCAAACTCATTGATTTGGTCATAGCGGGTTTTATTGACTTCTTTGGGTTCAAGTTCGTGAACTTTTACGACCAAAACCTGTTCATAATGGCTGCGGTTAAAAAGAACAATTTCACCCTTTGCCGGGGCTTGGGCATGAACGCGCCATAAGAAATCGTGGTCGGCCTCAATCGGGGTTGGCACCTTGAATGCCGCAACGCGTGTACCTGCGGAATTAAGTGGTCCAAAGACATTTTCAATCGTTCCATCCTTGCCACCACCGTCAATTGCCTGAAGCACAATTAAAAGGCTTTGGGCATGTTCGGCGTATAATGCCTCCTGCAAAACCTTTAATTTTTCGATATTTTCCGCCGTTTTAATCTTGGCGGCTTCTTTATCTGTGCCGTTTGATTTGGTGTCGGTCTTTGCAAGGTTTATTTTACCATTTGCCTTGAACTTATCAAAATCCATTTCATTGCCCCTTTTGTAAGGGCAGCTTAGCAAAGCGTGGGATTATCGCAATTCATATTTGTTGTGAGTAGTTTGGGTGATACCCAAGCCTAAAAATTAAAAATCACAAGCAAGATCGCAACAAGTGCCGGTAGTGCCTGAATGAATAAAATTTTCTTATTCGCGGTCATTGCGCCGTAAACACCAGCAACAATGATACATGATAAAAAGAAGATTTTAATATCATGCCCATTTTGTTTTGATAACAATCCCCAAAACAAGCCGGCACTTAAGAAGCCATTATAAAGCCCCTGATTAGCAGCCAATTTCTTGCTAGCGGTGGCAAATTCTTTGGTTAGGCCAAATGCCTTCATCCCCTTTGGTTTATCCCAAAGAAACATTTCAAGCACCAAAATATAAATATGGAGTATTGCAATAAGCAAAACAAAAATATCAGAAATATGCATCGCTTTGCCCCACAAAAACTGAGAATATCGATTTATTCAGCCGCTTCTTTTTCAAGATATTTGGAAATAAGCACAAATTCGCCTTCAACACCTTTGGCTGGGATTTTCACCTGATAATGGCTTCCAAGTGCAACTTCCATCGGTTCATCGGTTTCGGCATTGCGCATATTTTCAATAACCAAATCGCGGTTTTGACCGTTTGGCAACACAAGTTCAACCCTATCACCTTGTTCAAAGCGGTTTTTAACCTGCACGATTAAATCATCGCCGTCACGGCCAATTGCCTCACCAACAAACATTTGTTTTTGGCTGCGTGACGCATTTTCGATATATTTTTGATATTCAGAAGTATCGTGGCGTTTATAGAAACCATCGGTATAACCACGGTTGGCAAGGTTTTCCAAAACCCCAATAAGTTTTGGATCAAACTCTTGACCATTAACCGCCAAATCAATCGCTTTTGAATATGCTTGCGCTGTGCGGGCAACATAATAATGCGATTTAGTACGACCTTCAATTTTCAAGCAATCGATACCCATTTTCACAAGGCGTTCAACGTGTTCAATCGCGCGAAGGTCTTTTGAATTCATGATATATGTGCCGTTTTCATCCTCATAAACCGGCATTAATTCACCCTTGCGATTTTCTTCTTCGAGGAAGTAAACCTTGTCGGCTTCGGGGTGGCGTTCATGACCCGCGTTTGAGAATAATTGTGGGCGTTCAAATGCCTTGATTGGCAAAATATCACCAGTTTCGGTTTCTTCTGCCTCGTGTGTGTTATATTTCCAGCGACAAGTATTGGTGCATGTACCTTGGTTGGCGTCACGGTGGCTAAAATAGCCAGAAAGCAAACAACGGCCAGAATATGCAATACATAATGCGCCGTGAACAAAAACTTCAAGTTCCATATCAGGGCATTCTTGGCGGATGCGTTCAACATCATCCAGCGACAATTCGCGTGACAAAATCACACGCTCTACACCAATTGATTGCCAGAATTTAACCGCCTGATAATTCATTGTGTTCATCTGTACGGACAAATGGATTGGCATTTCCGGCCACTTTTCGCGCACCAGCATGATAAGGCCAGGGTCCGCCATAATTAATGCATCAGGCTTGGCATCAATCACTTCTTGCATATCTTCCATAAAGGATTTTATTTTATTATTGTGGGGAAAGATATTTGCGGCAACATAAAGCTTTTTACCCAAAGAGTGTGCTTCGGCAATGCCTTTTGCAAGGTTGTCATCTTTTGACATTGTGTTGTTGCGCACACGCAAGGAATAGCGTGGAACACCCGCATAAACAGCGTCCGCACCGTATGCAAAAGCATGGCGCATTGATTTCAAAGTACCCGCAGGGGAAAGTAATTCTGGTCTTTTAAGTTTTGTCATGATGCGCGCATATAATTTATTCCCGAGTTGTACGCAAGGAATTAATGCAAATCTTTAATCACTTTGGAAAAATATACTATGCGGCTTTAACCTTTGATGCAGGTGCAGCAAGTGTGGTCATATTGCGCCCACCCTTCTTAGACTGATAAAGCGCCGCATCACAGCGTTCGATAAAACTGCTTGTGCTTTCTTTGTTGCGATATCTCGCAACACCCAAAGAAACCGTAACCCGACCCAAATCTTGGCCTGAATTACGTTTAATAAGTTTTTTGTTTTGCACGTGATTACGGATTTTTTCAGCTAATTCCTGTGCTTCATCTGTTTTGACATTCGGAAGCAACATGCAGAATTCTTCGCCACCATAACGGCAAACCATTGCATCTTTTGGGGTTTCACGCTGCATCACACTGGCAACAAAGGTAATTACTTGGTCACCAGTTAAATGCCCCCAAGTGTCGTTAATTTGTTTAAAATTATCAATGTCACTAATAATCATTGTTAATGGCATTGCGTCTTTATTGGCAATTGTAACCTGCGCATCTAAGAAGCTATTAAATGCTTTACGATTTGAAAGCCCGGTAAGAGCGTCCTTATAGGCCTCACTTTTAGCGATTTCTAATTCGTGGCGTAATGCCTCAATTTCTTTGGTGGTTTTTGTTAATTTAACCTCTAACTCGCGTGAGTTATTGCCCATTTTTTCCGTGGCATCAGAAAGATCATCGACCACTTCTTTCAGGTCATTGATATCTTTGCCATTATTAAGTTTGGTTTTGGCGCGCGTTAGTTTTTTATTGAATGTCTTGGTGCTTTCGCCAACATTGCTAATATCGGAAATGATTTGCGACATTTCCTTTGCCAAATCATCGCCAGCATTTATAATCTTATCAGAAGAGGTTCTATCGATATGTTTATCATATAAATCGGAGCAAAACTCATCCGTCATGCGTTTGTTTGCTGTTATGAAATCATTGAATTCGCTAACCAATTCAATGTTTGATTTATTCATATATTCGATAAAGACAGCATAATTGCCATAACGCGGCAAAATTTCATGCTGACGCATTAACTCAATTGCTTCTATTGCTGAATCCCAAGTGTCAGACACTTCCAACCTCTAACTATGATAATAATTCTCACAATGATTATAAGGTTAGAATGACCAATGAGTTAACAAATCAATTTTCATGCTAAAAAAAGCTATTTTAGGCCTTTATTTTTGCACTAGCAGCCGGTTTTTTAGCTCTTTTGGTTGTTTTTGCCGCAGCCTTTGCCTCAGTTTTCTCTTCTGGCTTGGTAGAATATGTTACCTCTGTAAACATGAATGATGGGGCATTGTCACCAAAGCCTTTAACCGGCCTATCTTCAAAAGAATCATTATTACGTTGTGAAGGTTTCTGCGGCTTTGCCGGTCTTTCAGAAGCAATAGGTTTTTTATCCTGTTGTTCACGTTCACGCGGTTTTTGCGGCTTTGCACCCTTTTCATGACGATTTTGCGTATGACGAGGATTGGCAACAGGTTCATCATTTTGCCCGACATCAAAATCAATTTCTGCAATTGGTTTTTTAATCAGCTCAATAACTGCGGCAAGTTGCTTGTCGTCATATGGGGTGGCAATCATAAAAGTATGACCTTCACGCCCTGCCCGACCCGTACGACCAATACGGTGAACGTAATCTTCGGCATGAGATGGAACATCATAGTTAAAGACATGCGAAACTTCAGACACGTCTAGACCACGCGCCGCAACATCTGATGCTACAAGGATTTTAATCGCACCCGCACGGAAACCATCAAGCACAGCAGTTCTTTGCGATTGTTGCAAATCACCGTGAATAGCCTCGGCGTTGATGCCGTATTTATTTAAAGATTTTGAGACGATATCAACGTCACGTTTGCGGTTACAGAACACAATCGCATTTTGAATTTTATCGCCCTGATTATTAATCAGATTGCGCAAAATTGTGCGCTTATGCTTGGCATCATTATGCGGTGATTTAACCAAATATTGTGAGATTGTGCTTGCGGTTTGGTTTGGTCTTGCAACCTCAATACGCACCGGAGTGTGCAAGAATTTGTTTGCAAGTTCTTCGATTTCTTTTGCCATTGTCGCACTAAAGAACAATGTTTGACGGGTAAAAGGAACCATTTTCACAATTCGCTCAATATCAGGGATGAACCCCATATCAAGCATACGGTCCGCCTCGTCGATAACCAACATTTGCACGCCGCTCATCAGGATTTTGCCACGTTCAAACTGATCCAAAAGACGTCCAGGTGTAGCGATTAAAACATCAACACCCTTCATCAAAAGCGCATCTTGGTCACCAAAAGAAACCCCACCAATTAGCAATGCCATGGAAAGTTTTTGGTTATTACCATATTTCTCAAAATTTTCCGCCACTTGTGCCGCCAACTCACGGGTTGGCTCAAGAATTATTGTGCGCGGCATACGTGCCTTGGCACGGCCTTGTGACAATATTTCAAGCATTGGCAAAACAAAAGATGCGGTTTTCCCAGTTCCGGTTTGGGCAATGCCCATAACATCGCGACCTTTTAGAATTTCCGGAATTGCATTTGCTTGTATTGGGGTTGGGTTTGTGTAGCCAGCCTCTTTTACCGCCGCAAGGACAGTGGCGCCTAAACCCAAGTCATCAAAACTAGCGCTGTTTTCAACCTTACTATCACCGCCCTCGGCGATAGAAACAGCGTCTTCATTTTCATTTATGTTCGTATCGTGCAAAATATCTCTCTTAATACCATAATTATTGGCAATTTATATTATTTTGCTCGCAGTGCGGCAAATATTGCCTAAAGTCAAGATTTTTGGTGAATGCAAGCGGATAATTTTTGTCTTGTGATAAATTTATCGACCAATATTATGTTTTAAACAAATCAAAATTACGCGTTGGTTTTGATAATTACATACGTCTTTTTACAAAAATCTATGCCCATTTTTCCTAATTCAACTTATCTGCAACCTGAACAAAATTAAATTTGACACTCATATTCCGTTCAGCTTGGTTGTTTTATATTTGCGTCATGAGGTTGAGACAGCCCCCAAACAAAACTCAACCACAAAGGAGATTTTAAAATGGCTAACAAAATGATTTTAGTTGCGTTGACTGCGATGTTGGTCATCCCTGCTGCTGCAAGTGCTGATGACTACCGTTACCGTGGTTATAATGAAGACACCCAATGTCAACAACGTGTAAATGACAACACTGTTGGCGGCGGCCTAATCGGTGCAGGTGTTGGCGCAATTGCTGGCTCACAAATCGCAGGACGCGGCAACAAAACCGAAGGCTCTGTTCTTGGCGCTGTTGTTGGTGCAGTAGTTGGTTCACAAGTTGGTAAAAACCGTATCGCTTGTGATGACCGTTACCAATATGAACATCGTCAAAATGGTTATTATAACCAAAGCTATAACCAAGGATATTATGATCGTAACCGTAATTATGACTATAATCGTTCTTCATATTATGGCAATGGATACAGCGATTATCGCAGCCGTGACATAACTTATAACCCACCTTATCGCTTTGAAAATGACCGTTGTGGTTGGGGAACTGCGGCTTACCGCCTTCCAAATGGCCGTGTAACTCATCAAGACGTTTACATGTGCAAAGAACGTGGAACTTGGGTAATCCAAGGTCGCTAATTTGATTAACTAATTTAAACAAAAGCCCCTGTTTTACAACGGGGGCTTTTTCAATAGTAAACTAACATAGTAAATATTTATCTCAATAATTGTAAATGCAGTAATTGTTGCCATAATATTCGCCAAATAGAAGAAACCGCAATGACTCTGCAAATAAATAGGTTATAGGTGATAAGGAAAATCTATTATTATCAAGTCAAGAACGGAAGTATTATGTTAAAGAATAGACTGTTTAGAAACGGTGCATTAGTTGCAATAGCAGGTATTGCCGCGTTTGGTGCGTCTGCATTACTTACAGATAAAGCCGAAGCGAAATGCTATCTTATCTATTGCCCAACTGCCCCTGCTCCACAACCACAGGTTCGAACAGAAGTAGTTGAAGAACGCGTTGTTTACGTTGAAAACAGAGTTCATAAAGCAAAAAAAGTTACTAAAGCAAAAAAAATTGTAAAACCTGCGCCTAAAAAGGTAGTTTCAAAATCTTGCGCGACTTGTTACAAAGCAGGCTATCAAGCCGGTTTACGCGACGCTAGGGCAAATAAAGTTTCTTATAAAGCCCCTGCTAAACCTGTAAAAAAGCCAAATTATAGCCAAAACAATTCTGGTTCTCAAAAAGTTGTCACCAGAACTGTTACCCGCACGATTCGTACTTATAGCGATGGTTCAAATACTGGTTATGTAAATAACAATTACGGACAATCATCAAATGGTGTAGTTAATTATGCGGCCGCATACAATGCACCTGCCTATTCGCAAAGCGTTCCTGTGGCTGCATATGCCGGCCGTGGCGAACAATGGGTTGCAACCCGCACCCAAGTAATTCGTTATGGCGCACCAGCACAGATTAGCTATGCCAATGGTCAGGCTTGTGGTTATGGCGCCCCAATTAGCAATCCTTATGGTCAGAAAGCATGGGTTTGCAAATGCGCACAGGGCTGGATGCCACCGCGCTAATCATGATTGGAAATTAAACTGAAAGAATTTCAGGAGAATAAAATGAAAAAAACAATATTTGGGTTTGGTTTGGTTAGCGTTTTTGCGATTATGTCTTCGGCAACTTCGGCAATGGCGCATGACTATAATTCGTATAACGACAAAGTTCGTGAATGTAAGCAACAACAAAGAAATGGCGGCGTTGTTGGCGGCTTCCTTGGTGCTGGCGCTGGTGCGGCTGCGGGTCGTGCGCTTGCGGCATCAAAAGTTCGCCCTGAAGGGGTGATTCTTGGAACCGTTGTTGGTGCTGTTATCGGCTCACAAGTTGGTAAGGCGACAGTTGAATGTGGCGATCTTGAATATCGCGACGGTGGCAACCGCCGTTATAATGATGCGAATGGCAATTATTACGGTGATCCACGTGGTCGTTCATATGGTGAAGGCTATGTGGTTAATGGCTCTCGTCCGGTTTATGACCGTGACGGCACACCTGATGAACTTTATCCATTGGGTCATAATGATTATTATGACGGTGGCTATGCGTATGGCAATGGTCGCCCAGTTGCACCACCACAGCAAGCATATGGCTATAATGACGGTTGGTATGTTCCATCACAATATAGCTATTATGGGCAACAACAAAATGGCAGCTATTATTATTCAAACCAATCCTATAGTGGCCAATCTTATAGCAGCCAATCATATGGCGCACCGGTAGTGGTTTCAGAAACTTATTCTGGCCCAACCTATATTCCTGCACCGCCATATACTCCGCCGCCTGTAATCATGCAGCCTGCACCGCAACCAATGCCAATGCCGGTTCCTGTTCCTATGCCTGCCCCAGGTCAGGTTATTCAAACCCCACAAGGCACATATATGATTGTTTGTGACGGACAATAATTTAATTTAAATAGTTTTTAAAAAGCCGCCTGTGTAAATGGGCGGCTTTTTTAACAACCACCAATCACGCTATCTACATCGGTTGCGGTTTCGTATTTTCCACCATGTTTTTCATAATGCACGGTAATATTTTTTGTACCGGTATAAACAACATCGAAAGACTTACCTTTTTGGATATTGGTAATCTTACCCTCTAAATTATCGCCACCGCTTTCAACTGCACCGTCATTGCTAAAGGATGTAAGGGCATTGAAAACCTCATTGGCACCGTTTGGTGTAAGTTCAACCAATGTTGTAAATGAACAGGTTGTCCCCTGCCATGTGCCGCCGCCTTCGATAAATACAACTGGATTAGTGCCAAGTTTGTAATTTACGCCCCAATCACCAATCTGCCCAAATGAACCCGATTCCACAGTTTTATTTAGCTTGGGCTGATATTCAAAAACGTCATTATTTGGTTTAAAATAATCCATGCGGACAATACCGCCATTGGCATGTGGTAAATCACCAGAACCAATTGAAACCAAAACCTTTTCATCGCCAACATCAACCAATTTACCAACGCTATATTTCATATCATTCAACATTGTATTTTGCGAAGGCGTATTTAGGCCGAATGCCATTTTGAACGCGTCACTTGTGGTAAGTTCAAGTGGCGGTGGCGCAATTTCATTCACAGTATTAGTAACAAGCGGTTCAACATTATTTACCGCACTAGTATCAAGGGCTGACACCTGATTTTTACTATCATCAACTTTAGAGAGGTTATTATAAGCGTAATAAGCCCCTGCGCCCAAAATAATTGCCACAGGGATAATAAAGACAAGATTTTTCTTTAACATACGCACCATCTCCAAAAAATTGCGCAGAATCAAAAATGGCGGGTGTTGCCACCCGCCAAATTTCATATCACATATCCCTATTAATCAATAGGTGGAACTGGTTGTGGCGGCACATCGGCATCTTCCTCATGCACTTCAACCAAACCTTTACCAACATGCGAGTGATTGCGGGAATAAAGGAAATAAACCACAAGACCAATTGTCGCCCAAACTACAAACAACGCCAAGGTGTAGAATGATAGTTTAAAGAACAAATAAACGCATCCCAAAATCGAAATTGGCGCAACCACATAAACCCATGGGGTTTTGAACGGGCGTTTTCTTTCAGGATCTTTTTTGCGCAATACCATCACCGCAATTGAAACCATCGCGAACGCAAATAATGTACCCGCATTCGAAATATCCGCCAATGCACCAACCGGGAAGAACGCCGCAAAGAATGCAACAAAGACACCGGTAAGGATTGTTATCACATATGGGGTTTTGAATTTAGGGTGAATTTTTGAGAATACTTCAGGTAACAAACCGTCACGGCTCATCACGAAGAAGATACGGGTTTGGCCGAACATCATCATCAAAATAACTGATGGCAAAGCGATACCGGCGGCAAGGCCAACCAAATTACCCGCAGTTGCAAAATTTACTTTACGAAGTGTCCAAGCCAAGGCTTCTTTTGAACAAACAACCGCATTATCACCAATTGCACTACATGCCGCCGCAAGTTCTTTTGAACCCGGTGCAATACCAGAGCCATCGGCATTCAACATTGGCTGCGCGCCAACTGTACCAATAACACCGCCGGCAACCAACATGTAGAAAACCGTACAAATTGCGAGTGAACCAATCAAACCAATCGGCATATTAACTTGTGGGTTTTTGGTTTCCTCTGCTGCCGTTGAAACCGCATCAAAGCCTACATAGGCAAAGAAAATCGATGCCGCAGCCGCCGAAACCCCGCCAATCCCCAATGGATACATTGGCTGGAAATGCGTTGCCGCCTCGGTAGGATTTGCAAAAATGGTTTTATATGCAAGGAAGATAAACAAGCTAAGTGCGGTTACTTTTACCGCAACCAAGATTGCGTTCACGCTTGCGCTTTCTGTGGTTCCAAGAACCAAAAGCCCAGTAATCAAGAGTGCAATAATCATCGCAGGAAGGTTGATAATACCGCCATCATTTGGCCCAACAGCAAGTGCATGTGGTATCGTTATATGCAATTGGTGTTCTAAAAGCCCGACAAAATAGCCCGACCATCCAACAGATACCGCACCCGCAGCAACCGCATATTCAAGAACAAGTGCCCAGCCAACCATCCATGCCAAAACTTCGCCCATTACGGCATAAGTATAAGTATAGGCAGAACCGGAAACCGGAACCATTGCCGCAAGCTCTGAATAACAAAGGGCGGCAACCGCACATACAACACCAGCAATAACAAAGGACCAGATCATGCCCGGTCCTGCTTTTTGTGCTGCTTCTGCGGTTAAAACGAAAATACCGGTTCCAATAACGGCACCAATACCCAGCATAGTTAGCTGGAATGCCCCCAAAGAACGGTGAAGCGATTTCTTCTCGGCAGTCGCCAAAATCGCGTCTAGTGGCTTAACACGCCAATTATTCATGATGCTCCCTCCAAAAGTGCGTCATATTATAGTTTAGGGACAGCACGCTAAACTGCATATTTCAATTACGCAACTGTCTTTAAGCATAAGATTTGTGCATCCAATTCAATTAGTGGATAATTTTTGTACAAATGGGGTATTTTTATGCACTAATTATACAATACATGAATTCGACATATGACTAGGGTCAAGAAACTCTTCACGCGCATAATTACTTGCCAGCAACTTCCATAAGCTTTATGGGAAGGGAATGGCAAAAATAAAACGAACTTCTGCACCATTAAATCTGATTGATGTTAATGATGCCTCAAATCACCAATTCAAAAAACTTACTGCGCTGAACAATGTTTTCGCAACCGAAACTTCATTGCTTACAACCGAAAAGCTTGAAACAATGGCGGCAAATGCTTTTTGCGCATTGGCCATTACACCAGATATCGGGATGTTAATCGCATTTGATGAAAATGCCGATTATGATAGCGAGAATTTCCTACATCTAAAATCAATTGAAAAAGACTTTGTTTATATTGACCGCGTTATGGTCAATAAACAAAATCAGGGCATGGGCATCGGCACTGGTTTCTATGAAACCCTAATTGAAATGGCCGCCGAAGAAGGCAAGGCAAAATTGCTTTGTGAAGTGAATATTGATCCTGAAAATGAGATTTCAATTGCTTTCCATGAAGGCATGGGTTTTGAGGCGATTGGTGAAAAAACACTAAGCAATGGCAAAACAGTTCGTTATTATTCATATGAAATTTAGCGATTTTTAAACGGCAAAAATATGACTGAAAACAATTCTATTTACGCAAACCTTGAAATGTTGGGGCAACAAGTAAAGGGTTATGACAACCCAGAAGAAGCAGTTTTAGAACGCGTTCCCAACCCACATAAAGGCACAAATTATGTTGCGCGCTTTACTGCGCCAGAATTTACATCACTTTGCCCTGTTACCGGACAGCCAGATTTTGCCCATTTGGTGATTGATTATATTCCAGGCGAATTTCTTGTAGAATCAAAGTCTTTGAAAATATTCCTTACAAGTTTTCGCAACCACGGTGCCTTCCATGAGGATTGTACAATCTATATCGGCAAGCGTCTGGTTGAATTACTAAATCCGGTTTGGTTTAGAATTGGTGGTTATTGGTATCCGCGCGGCGGCATTCCAATTGATGTCTTTTGGCAAACCGGCACCCCACCCGAAGGAACATGGATTCCCGAACAGGGTGTTCAAACCTATCGCGGGCGCGGATAATTTCCAATTAATTTAATATCAATATATATTTGATATTGGGTCTTTATGACCAATAAGAAGCTAATAACAACACTAACATTGTGTTTCTTTTTAATCGTGCTTTTTACTTATGGTTATTTCGATGCATGGGCCAATATCAATAATTGGAAGCTTAGCGACAGTGATGACGCAATGCGTGTCCTCGAGGTTCGCTCATGGCTTGGCGGGCAAGGTTTTTATGATTTTTTAAATCACCGTGCCAACCCACCATGGGGCAGCGAAATGCATTGGTCACGCCTGTCGGATGCGCCACTGGCATTAATCGAAGTCATATTACGTCCATTTTTTCCGCTACCATTAACTGAAAAAATTGCCGTATTTTTGTTACCGCCATTATTGGGCGCGATTTTTTTATATATCGCCGCCAAAGTTGCCGATACGCTTTATTGGTCCAAATTCTCAATTTTAATTGTGACTATTTTGTTCCTTAATTGCTCAATGCTGATTTTTAATTTTGGCGTTGGGCGTGTTGATCATCACAATTTACAAAGTATTGCCTTAATAACAATCATTCTTGGGGCATTTAAAAATGATTTCAAGGGTGGCTTGGTGGCGGGGGTTGCGCTTGCGGCAAGCCTAACAATTGGTTTTGAGCTTTTACCAATTGAGTTTTTGATTGTTGCTTGGTTAGGTATAAGATGGCTAATCAATCCCGATTGCGCAAAACTAGTGAAAGGGTTTTGTATTGCTTTATTCATAGGGATAATTGCCGGTTTATTAATTGATATCGCGCCGTCAAAAATTCTTACACAATATAATGACAGCCTAAGCATTGCCCAAGTTATGCCAATTTTGGCCGGCACATTTGGCTTGTTTATAGCAGTCAATTTCACAAGCCAAAAAAGCCTAATTATCCGCTTTATTGCCATGGTTTTGGTTGGTCTTTTGGTGATATTGGTTGCCTTGCAATTTCCAATTTTGCGAAAGCCGCTTTATTGGCAAATTTCGCCGTTGTTTGTAAAACTTTGGTTTGGTGATGTGGGCGAAACCTTTCCCTTAAAGAACTTCCCTTTATCATTGCAATTTGCGGTGCTTGGCTTTTTACTTGTGTCAAATATCGTTGGAATCTGGCAAACCTATCTGGCATTTAAATCCAAAAATAATTTCGAAAACTGGACGCTTTTATCGCTAATATTAATTTGCCTAACTGCAATGACATATTTTTTCCAAATGCGGGTTATGGTTCACGCCTTTGCAATTGCGATAATTGTCTTCACACCTTTTGTAGGCAAAATTTTAAACCAGCGCGGAATTATATGGGCACTTTTGGCCGGAATCGTTCTTGGCCCAACCGCCACGCCATTCCATGTTTGGGTGGTTGATACATTTGTTCCCAAAACACCTGCAAAATACAAATATGGTGATAGTGCAAATTGCCGTGCGGCCCCTGATTTTGCGCATCTGGCAAAATTGAAAAAAGGTTTGGTGGCAACCGACATAAGCCTTGGGGTTGAAACATTATTATCAACCCACCACGATGTTATGGCGACACATTTTCACCGTGACACTGGTCGCAATGAATTATACCGTATCTTCCTTAGCACACCTGAAAAAGCCGATGAGTTGTTAAAGACTGATAAGGTCGATTATATTGCATTTTGTAATTACCATACCGAAGTGCCAAATTTTCAAAAATATTATCCCAATTCATTTCTGGCACAAATAAGCACTGGTCATGTTCCGTCATATCTTACACCAGTTCCCAAGCCAGCAAATTCAGATATCTATGTGTTTGTGGTAAAAAAATAACTTCGCTTGAATAATGCTTCCCCTATGCTAAAGGTGGGGAATGGTAAAATATGCACGCCCCGCCCTTTTGGCTTTATTGGTGATTTTTGGGATTTGGTATGGCTTTTATGCCCTTTCACCACAATGGGCGCGAATTTTAAATTGGCAACTTACCGATAGTGATGACATAACCCGCACACTCGAAGTTCGGGCATGGCTTGATGGGCAAGGTTTTTATGACCGCATGATTCATCGTTCAAATCCACCATTTGGCGGTGAGTTACATTGGTCAAGGCTTTCTGATGCCCCACTGGCATTGGTTGAATTGCTATTACGACCATTTTTTGGCGCACAACAAGCCGAAATTATCGGGGTGTTTTTCACACCATTATTATTGGGGTTGGTTTTTACCTATTGTGCATATCTAGCATCAAAGCCCCTTTATAATGGGCGATACAATCTATTAATTGCATTGTTTGTTGTTGTATTTTTTCGGGCTTTGGGTGTTAATTTTGCCCCCGGGCGTGTTGATCACCACGGCCTACAATTAATTAGCTTTGCATTATTTTCATATGGCATCACGTCTAATGATAAAAAAGGCGGGATAATCGCGGGCATTGCCCTTGCCGCAAGCCTTACCATCGGGCTTGAAATGTTGTTATTAGAAATAATAGGCGTTTTATGGCTTGTATTAATGTGGGCATTAAATAGCAAAGAGCGTGCGGTTTCCACCCAATATTTCGGGGTTTCACTTTTTATATCAATCATTGTTGGATTGCTTATAAATGTTGCGCCATATGAAATCTATCAATCCGCCAATGAGCGCCTAAGTATTGCCCAAGCTGCACCGATTGCAATTGGCGCATTATTATTGGCGATTGTGGCAAGGGTTGCGGCACAAAGCACTATAAAGATTCGCTTTGTTGCACTTTTTATTATTGCCCTGCCGGTAATTGGTATTGCCACCCAATTCCCAATCCTTCTTAAACCGCTTTATTGGCAAGTAAGCCCAACCCTTTATAAATATTGGTTTATTGATATTGGTGAAACTTTCCCACTTTTAAAAATGGGCATCAATAAACAAATTATTCTGGGCGGCTTTTCGGTTTTGGTTTTAATTGCCGGCGCCTTCAAGGCGGCACATTTGGCAAAAAATCCCGATACGAAATTTTATAATTTTCTGCTACTTATTGTAATGCTCTTGGTCTGTGTTGTGATGACATTCTGGTTTCAAGCCCGTGTTAATTTACAGGCGGCAGGCCTTGCAACAATCATAAGCATCGCAATTTTGTCGGAGGCCGTGGATAGGCTTCCCCAAAAATCGGCAATATTGTTATGCGTCATTGTTAACCCCTTTGTGCCTGAATGGGCATTGAATTTGGCGCGTGAGATGCACGTTCCTTTTCATTCATCTATTCCGGTTTTCAAAGTGGCGGCATTTGGCGGTAGTAAATGTTATTCAAAACCCAATTACGCGACATTAAATAGCCTTCCCAAAGGTTTGGTTGCCAATAATATCGCCATTGGTTCATATGTTTTGATAAATACCCACCATGATGTGATTACAACGCCATTCCACCGCGATATGGGGCGCGATTATTTATTTAATATCTATCTTAGCGATGATGAAACCGCACAAAACCTTATTAAACAACGCGGGATAAATTATCTCGTTTATTGCGGAAGTGCTATGGAATTACGCCGCATTGCCGAATATTCACCCAATAGCTTTATGGCCCATGTTTTATATGGCAAAGCACCAAATTATCTTGAAAAAGTTCCTGATAATTCTGGGTCGGATTTGGTTATTTACCGCGTAAAATAAAATTAGGGCCATTTAACTTCTGGCGGCATGGATGAAAGGATGCTTTCAACATTGCCACCAGTTTTAAGTCCAAACATTGTTCCACGGTCATAAAGCAAATTAAATTCAACGTATCGACCACGACGAACCAATTGCTCGTGCCGTTCGGCATCGGTCCATTCTTCATTCATGCGGGTTTCAACAATATTGGCATAGGTTTCAATGAAGTTTTTTCCGACATCCTTGGTAAATTCAAAATCCTTTTGCCAATCACCACTATTATGGTGATCATAAAAAATACCGCCAATACCACGCGGCTCATTACGATGGGGCAAAAAGAAATATTCATCGCACCATTTTTTATATTTATCGTAATTATCGCCATGCAGGTCACACGCAGATTTCATTCCCGCGTGAAAAGCAATTGCATCGGGGAAATCTTGCCTACGTTGAAAATCAAGCGTTGGGGTTAAATCGGCACCACCGCCAAACCACCAATCCCTTGTCATAATCATGCGGGTATTCATATGCACCGCCGGAACCCGTGGGTTACGCATATGCGCGATTAGTGAAATTCCCGCCGCCCAAAAGCGTGGGTCAACATCCGCACCCTTCATGGTTTTTGCAAAATCGGGCGAAAACTCCCCTTCGACAACCGAAATATGCACGCCGACCTTTTCGAAAAGACGCCCGTGCATCATCGACATTACACCCCCGCCGCCTTGAGGCCTTTTCCAAGGGCTTCTTGTGAACCGCCCTGCTCCATGCCCATAAAGCTTTGGTGGGGCAATATCTTCTAACGCTTCAAAGCGTGTGCAGATATCGTCACGAAGTGCAGCAAACCAATTGGCGGCAGTTATTTTTTTATCTTCAAACATGCCAAAAGACATAAACGCCGAACCGGTGGAAATAAACCATATTATTCATAGGTGAATTGTTAGATTTCAATACAATTAGCCACGTAAATTAAGTAGATTTAAAATCTCTCATCAATAGGTGATATTATTACTATCTAATATTTTGAGATTGCCTTGATTCCCGCCACTTATGGCGAAAAAAAATTGCGACATTTGTGGTGCGACCTTTCATCCCACTTTAAATTTCAAAAAACCTTATATTTTTAGCAAAATTATATAATCAATTGTTTTATTTGCATTTTTCACAATTGGTTAATTGGTGGTATGAATTTTCTGCTGCAAATTAATGCTAAAGTAGGACAAAATGTAACATCTTATTCTCTTAAAACCCTTGAATCCTTTTAAAGACAAGGCTAAGCGAAACATTAGCGATGGGGGCGCATAAATTCCGCCTATTTTGTCTCGACTATTTATTTTTTAGATAGTTAAACTTGTTACTTATTAATTATTAAGTGCTTTTGGAGTGTTTTGAATTGTCAGATAACACCACAACTAAAGACGAAGGTCTTGTAAATCGCCGCGATGCTTTACATTTGGCATCTGGTGCGGTTGCTTTGGGCGGTGCGGCTATGGCGGCATGGCCTTTAATTCACCAAATGAATCCTTCTGCCGATACTTTGGCATTGTCTTCAATCGAATTTGATCTTACTGCTGTTCCTGAGGGTTCACAGGCAAAGATTTTATGGCGCGGTCAACCAATGTTCATCCGTCATAGAACTGCTGCAGAAATTGCGCAGGCAAAAAAAGATGATAAAGCCACAGACCTTAAAGATCCTGAAACTGATGCAAAGCGCATCACACAGTCTAACGGTAAAGTGGGCAAAGAAGAATATCTAATCATGCTTGCTGCTTGTACCCACCTTGGCTGTATTCCAGTTGGGGTTAATGAGTCTGGTTACTTGGGCGAGTACGGCGGCTGGTTCTGCCCTTGCCACGGTTCACAATATGATACAGCTGGTCGTATCCGTAAGGGTCCTGCACCGAAAAATCTTGTGATTCCTCCGTACCTTTATACATCTGATACAATTGTGAAGATTGGATAATTAATATGAGCGGTCCTTCTAAATATGTTCCGCAAAGCGGCTTTGAAAAATGGATTGACAAACGTCTTCCTCTTGTGCGCTTTGCCTATGATACAATGATTGATTTCCCAACACCAAAGAACCTTAACTATTGGTGGACTTTTGGTGCAGTTCTTGCAATTTTCCTTGGGATTCAGATTGTAACCGGTATCGTCCTTGTGATGCACTACATCCCTGCTACTGACCGTGCATTTATGTCAATTGCACACATTATGCGTGATGTGAATTATGGCTGGTTAATCCGCTATATGCACATGTCTGGTGCTTCATTCTTCTTCCTTGCAGTTTATTTGCACATTTTCCGTGGTCTTTACTATGGTTCATATAAAGAGCCTCGTGAAGTATTGTGGGGCCTTGGCGTTATCATCTATCTTTTGATGGTTATGACTGCATTCATGGGTTACGTTCTTCCTTGGGGACAAATGTCTTTCTGGGGTGCAACCGTTATCACCAACCTAACTTCGGCAATTCCTTTTGTCGGTGAAAGCATTCACAATTGGTTGCTTGGTGGCTTTGCGGTTGATCAACCAACCTTGAACCGCTTCTTGTCACTACACTATTTATTACCATTCGTAATTTTGGGTGTGGTTGTTCTTCACATTTGGGCATTGCACGTACCTGGCAATAACAACCCAACTGGTGTTGAAGTTAAAGACGTGGAAAAAGAAACCCTTCCATTCCACCCATATTACACTATCAAAGACGCATTCGCGATTTTGGTATTCCTTATGGTTTACTTTGCATTCGTGTTCTTTGCTCCAGAAGCTTTGAACCACCCAGATAACTATATTCCTGCGAATAATCAGGTTACACCTGCGCACATCGTTCCTGAATGGTATTTGTTGCCATTCTATGCAATCTTGCGTGCGGTTGACTTTGATATCATCCCAGGAATCTTCACTGCTAAACTTGGCGGCGTTATTGCAATGCTTGGTGCGATTTTGGTTTGGTTGGCACTTCCTGTGCTTGACAGCTCTAAAATCAAATCAATGCGCTACCGCCCATTGGCACGTATTTTCTGGTTCATCTGGATTGCAAACTTCATTTTCCTAGGAATTTGCGGCGCGATGCCTGCACAAGCTCCTTGGACTTGGTTGTCTAAAATCGGTCTTGTTTATTACTTCTTGTATTTCTTGGTAATTCTTCCGGTTCTTAGCAAGATTGAAAAACCAAAAACTCCTCCTGCATCAATTGCGGATTCAATTGCAGACGCACCAAAAGGTGAAGAGCCGAATCCAAATATTGTTGGCGTTGTTCAAAACTAAGGGTGATAGATATGCGTAAAATAATTACTTCAGTTGTTATAGCATTTGCTGCCCTTAGTGCGGGTACCGCATTTGCGAACACCGGTGCTGTAAAGCTTATGGATGCCGGTGGTTCTTATAATGGTCCATTCGGTCGTTTTGACCGTGCACAATTGCAACGTGGTTTCCAGATTTATAAAGAAGTTTGCTCTTCTTGCCACTCTATGAACCAATTGCATTACCGCAATTTGGGCGATAAATATGGTCCTTATTACGACCCTAAATATCCAAACCCAAATGATAACCCTGTAATCAAAGCAATTGCCAAAGGTTACACCATTAAAGACGTTGACGCGAGCGGCGCACCTGTTGACCGTCCAGGCATTCCTGCGGACAAATTTGTTGCACCATTTGCAAGCGACTATGATGCAAAACAAGCAAACGGCGGCGCATTGCCACCTGACTTGTCTGTAATCACCAAAGCACGTCACGGCGGCGCAAACTATGTTTATTCATTGATGCTTGGCTATGACCATACACCTCCACACGATTTGGTTATCCCTGAGGGTAAATCATATAACCCATATATCGCGGGCGGTATTATTGGTATGCCAAAACAAATCGTTGACGATCTTGTGACCTATGCTGATACCCCTGAAAATAAAGGCGTTAAAGCAACCGCAGATCAAGAAGCAAAAGACGTTGCTGCATTCTTGACTTGGGCAGGTGACCCGCATCAGACAGAACGTAAATCTGCTGGTATCGCAACCTTGTTGTTCTTGTTCATCATGACCATTTTCACTTGGATGTCTTACCAAGCGGTTTGGAGAAATGTGAAACACTAGACACATTTAAGTTTATTAGAAAAGCCCCTCTTTTGAGGGGCTTTTTTATTGGGTTTTATAGCTTGAACATTGGTAATGGGTTTAATGGGTGCGATAAAAAACGTTTTAATGTCTGTTTCAAAAGAAATTTATGAAACCCGTTATTAGGAAAATTTTTATTTAGCTTTCTTTTGAAACCACCATTAACGCCATGGCTAATTACGCCAAATGTAATATCAACCCAGTCTGCTTTACGAAAAACCTCTACATCATCGTTTGTACCATTTTGTAGCGGTAAAATTTTGTGGTGGTTGTCAATCATATCGGTGACGGTTTTTGCCTTTGCGCCCTGCCCTATTTGATTTAGATGCATAATTGCCAAATTTATCGATGGGGCAAGATAATCAAACGTGTGCTGTGTCCATATCCCCAAATCGTGAAATGCCACCGCGATTGCATATAATTCCAGATCTGCATCGGGTTTGAGATAGGCGCAATAATTAAGCACACGGTAGCAATGATTGCGATAGGCAGCAATATCATCACCCAAGGCATCCTTGTGACGATTTAATATCGCCTCTAATTCATCGCAATGTTCAACTAATTCAAATCGGTTTGCCATACAAAACCATACAACCACCAAACCTATAAAAAAAGCCCCCGACAAATCGGGGGCTTTCTAATTGATATGTAAAATATTTTCGAAAATCTTTTTCCGCTTTCACCAAGTCGCTAAGTAAGCGAAGCGAAGGCGGCGACTTGAGTTTTCTAGTGATGCGCCAATACCGCCAACAATAGCAATGCCACAATGTTGGTAATTTTGATCATTGGGTTAACCGCAGGGCCCGCAGTATCTTTGTACGGGTCGCCAACAGTATCGCCGGTTACAGATGCTTTATGGGCTTCTGAACCTTTCATGTGTTTATTGCCATCTTTATCAACGAAACCGTCTTCAAAAGATTTTTTGGCGTTATCCCATGCACCACCGCCAGATGTCATTGAAATCGCCACGAACAAGCCGGTAACGATAACACCAAGCAACATTGCGCCAACCGCAGCAAGCGCATTTTCTTTGCCCGCAATTGTATTAATTGCAAAGAAAAGAACGATTGGCGAAAGCACTGGAAGCAATGACGGAACAATCATTTCGCGGATTGCCGCTTTGGTAAGAATGTCCACAGCACGACCATAATCAGGTTTTGCTTTACGCTCCATAATGCCAGGGATTTCTTTGAACTGGCGGCGAACTTCTTCTACCACCGCGCCCGCAGCACGACCCACAGCAGTCATAGACCAACCACCAAACAAATATGGTAACAAACCACCGATTAGAAGACCCGCAACCACATAAGGGCTTGAAAGGTCAAACATACCGTCAACCACAACACCGTCAAAGAATTTGAACTGTTGTGGGTTTTCCGCAAAGTGGCGAATATCGGCGGTATATGCCGCAAACAACACCAATGCACCAAGACCCGCAGAACCAATTGCATAGCCTTTGGTAACTGCCTTAGTAGTATTACCAACCGCATCAAGCGCGTCAGTAGTTTTACGAACTTCTGGAGGCAATTCAGACATTTCGGCAATACCGCCCGCATTATCAGTTACCGGACCAAATGCGTCCAAGGCAACGATAATACCCGCAACCGAAAGCATGGTTGTGGTTGCAATCGCCACACCAAATAGACCAGCAATAGTAAAGGTCGCAATCATACCGGCAACAATAACAAGCGCAGGAAGTGCGGTTGATTCCATAGAAACCGCCAAGCCTTGGATTACGTTTGTACCGTGACCAGAAATTGATGCCTGTGCCACTGATTTAACCGGCGCGTATTCGGTACCAGTATAATATTCGGTAATCCAAACAATTGCCGCAGTAACGATAAGACCAACCATACCAGACAAGAAGATTTGTGTTGCACCAACGGCATGACCGTCAGAAGTGGTAAGCGCGGTTGGAACCATATATTGCGCAACAAAATAAAGACCAATCGCAGAAAGAACACCCGCCGCAATCAAACCTTTGTAAAGTGCGCCCATAATGTTACCGCTTTTACCAAGTTTCACAAAGAATGTACCGATAATAGAGGTAACAATCGCCATCGCCCCGATGCCAAGTGGCAATGCCATCATGACATCTGCACCAGCTTCGCGGAAGAAGATTGATGCCAAAACCATGGTTGCCACCAAAGTTACCGCATAGGTTTCAAAAAGGTCAGCCGCCATGCCCGCACAGTCACCAACGTTGTCACCAACGTTATCAGCAATTGTTGCAGGGTTACGAGGGTCATCTTCTGGAATACCGGCTTCAACTTTACCAACCATGTCGCCGCCAACGTCAGCGCCTTTGGTAAAGATACCACCGCCAAGACGGGCAAAAATTGAAATCAAAGATGCGCCAAAGCTTAGGGCAACCAATGAATCAACAACAACCCGTGATGTCACTTCGTTTTTCAATACAGAAACTAGAATATAGAAATAAGAAGAAACGCCCAAAAGTGCGAGACCAGCCACCAACATACCGGTAACAGCGCCGGATTTGAACGCAAGGTCAAGACCACCTGCAAGGCTGTGACGTGATGCTTCGGCGGTTCTGACATTGGCGCGAACTGAAACCAGCATGCCGATATAACCAGCAAGACCAGATAACACTGCCCCTAAAACAAAACCGACCGCAGTTAGCGGCCCGAATAAAACAAATAGAACAATTGCCAATACAACACCAACCACACCGATTGTAGTATATTGACGGTTAAGGTAGGCATTTGCGCCTTCTTGAATTGCTGCGGCAATTTCCTGCATACGCTCGGAACCCGCACTCTTTTTTAATACAGATTGGATTGTGACAAACCCATATATAATCGCCACGATGCCGGCAGCAATCGCAGCAATCACCCCAGTGACATTTGCACCCATTTTATCTCCTCACTTTTGATACATATTATAATTTTTTTGCTCCCAGCGAGGTAACTCTTTCACGTTTTTTTTAATTTTGCAATTGCATACATTCACTAACTACACTGATTACATTAGTGTAGCTGATAATAAATTGCTTGATTTATAAGGATTTTCGGCTAGCGCTTCATAAATTGCACGTCTAATACATCAATCCGCGTCACTTTGACGCCAATTAATGCACCGCCAACTGCTGGCAAAAATTTTCTACTAAAATCGGCTTTGTCGAAATAATTACTCGGATTGCGAAGCGGAATCGGATTTCGCGACGCTTCGCGTACAATCGCATCTTTGACCAACATCATATTATTTCTCAAAATATTTGCCCCCCTATCATCGGCAGAGGTAACGACAATTGTCATAAATACATAATTTGCAAGACGACGGCCATTGGCAATAGGAACAACGACACCAGGAATTTCAACGGTTAAGGGGTTCGACATGACCCCTTCTTTTTTCTCTTCTGCAAAAGTTACACTAGGTAACATACTGCCCAATGCGGCAATTGCAGATAATGTGATAAAGTTGCGTTTTGAAATTTCGTGTCCCATAAGATTATTTTACGTTATAAAGTAAATAAAATTCTTAAAAATCACCAATTTTATGTGAAAAAGATAGATTATTTCGTTCAAAATCAATTTCTTTGCCATTTGATAGCAATTTAAGGCCGCCACTTTGCGTAATTTTACCGATTTTTGAGATTTTCAAATCAGATTTTAAAATTGCCGATTCATTTCCTACTGGCGCGGTAAATAAAATTTGATAATCATCGCCAAAACTAATTAGTTCCAACATTGATTTCAAACAGATTGCGTATTGATCCGCCTCTTTTGAATATGGGATTTGTTCAAGAATTAATTCCGCACCCAAAGCGCCAAGCATTTTTTGCAAATCACCCAAAAGACCGTCTGACACATCCATTGCCGCATTGGCATATTGCGCGATTAGGTTTGCGGCATGAATTGGCTGCACCTTTGGGCGTTTATAATGTTCAATACATTTGGGATAATTATCGGGGTTTAGATTGCCCAAAAGGCAATCAAGACCAATTTTCGCATCGCCAATGACGCCTGTTACATAAATATCATCGCCAATTTGTGCGCCATTTCGCAAAACTGGTTTTTCACCAATGGCTTCACCAATTAGCGATAGCGTAAGCACCATATTACCATTGGTTACCGTGGTATCACCGCCGATGATTGGGAAATCGCCATATAATGCCTTGGCTTCGGCAATGCCTTTTACCAGTGATTTAATGGCGACATCATCCATTTGTCGTGGCAAGCAAAGATTTAGAAAGCCGGCACGTGGCGTGGCCCCTTTGGCAATAATGTCTGAAACATTGACCATAATTAGTTTATAGCCAACATCCTTCGGGGCATCACTTGTAAGGAAATGTGTGCCTTCAACAATTGTGTCGGTTGTATAGATTGTAGGCTTTTGAAATTTTGGTAAAATTGCAATATCATCTGTGAAACCAAGGGCGTTTTCATCCCCGCCACTTAAAGGCTTAAGGATTTCGGCGATGATTGCAAATTCATCCATTTTTCAAATTATGCTTGTTGCTCGCGGGCGCTTGCTGCCCCCGTTTCATTAGCGATTTTTTCCAAAATCCCATTAACAAAACCGGCATTTTTTCCATCGCCAAAAGACGCAATGATTGATACATATTCATTGATGATAACCGCAACCGGAATATTCAAATAATTCATCAATTCATATACCGCAGTACGCAATACAGAACGGGCAATCGGATCAATACGTTCAAGCGTCCAATCTTTGGCAAGACGCTTTTCAATCTGCGCATCAAGCATAATTAAATCTTCAGACGCGCTTTTTACAAGTTTGCCAAAGAATTCGCGATTGGCGAAAAGTGGTGCATCACCGCTTTCATCACCATCATCCAAATCATAGCGATCTGAAATACGGTATTCGTTAAATTCGCGCACCACATAATCAACGGGTTTTGCAGTCAACTCTATTTGATAAAGTGCCTGAACCGCCGCAAGACGTGCGCCGCGTAATGCCTGAATTGATTTTGAAACTACTGGCTTAGAAGTCATTAAACGCCCCCTTTATCAAGACGTTTTTTAATTTCAATAACGGTTATCGCCGCAACCGCCGCCTCTTTACCTTTGTTCTTTTGAGTACGTGACGCACGTGCCAAGGCTTGTGCCTCATTCTCAACGGTCAAGATACCATTGCCAATTGCCAAACCCTGCACCGTCATATCCATAATTGCGCGCGCACTTTCGGTACAAACATGGACATAATGCGATGTTTCACCACGAATAACGCAGCCCAAAGCAACATAGCCGTCAAAGTTTCTGCCGGTTGGTTTATGGCCCGAACGCTCCGCCGCCGCAATAATGGCAGGAATTTCCAAAACCCCAGGGGCGCGGACAATATCAAAATTAGAGCCATACGCCTTGATAACTTCAGAGGCACCAGCAATTAGTTCATCCGCAATATGGCGATAATAATCACCAACAACAAGTAAGATATTTAGTGGGTCTTTGGACATAATTTAAACCTTTCACTTGTCTTTATTGCTTTTGTTACCAAAGCTCAACCATCTATCAACATATCGTGCCAGAGGGTCAATTTCTAGGTTGATTTTTCTGCCAATAAAAGATTGCGACATATTCGTTACCGCCCAAGTATGCGGTATTATGTTTAATGTAAAATTAGTATCACTTACATCATTTACCGTAAGCGAAATACCATCAAATGCAATGGATCCCTTTTTGGCAATCAATGGCATTAATTCTTTGGGGGCAGAGGCAATAATAACGTGGCTTTCGGCATCATTTGTTATGCTTTCGATATAGCCAACACCATCAACATGGCCCGAAACAATATGGCCGCCTAATTCATCGCCGATTTTCAAACTTGGTTCAAGATTGACTTTATCGCCAATTTTCCAATCGCCCAAAGTGGTTTTGGCAATGGTTTCACCGGAAATTTGCACTTTCCAATAATTTTGTGCGCCACTTACCTGCCCGGCCTCAATGATGGTTAGACAAGTTCCATTATGGCAAACCGATGCCCCAAGCGTTAAGGCAGACAATGGGATTTCACCATTAAAAGTAAAAATCCTATCACCTTCAAGATTTTCGATATTTTTTAATTCGCCTTGGGCAACAATAATTCCGGTAAACACTATTTTTTAACCTCAAAAACGCGCAACAAGTCGCCGTCTAATTCAATTTGTTTTATTTGCGTCAATTTTATAACTTGTTCAAGGCTTTCAAAACCTAAATTGGCAAAAACATCAACCCCATCACCGCCAATTATTCTCGGTGCAAAAAACCAATATATATAATCAACCAAGCCTTGTTTTAAAAAACTTGCCGCAAGCCTTTCGCCAGTTTCAAGCATTAGTTTTCGTAACCCCAAATTACCCAAAATTTCTAATGCTTGTGGGATTGATAACCCATATTCGTCAGACCCAATACCATAAAGCTGTACATTATCCCCAAATCGATTTTCGCCAATCTGTGCGAAATCTTTGTCAAAGAAAATAATTGTTTTTCCGCCAATAGCTTGATTTACAATATTATAGTCATTTGGTGTCTGAAGTTTGGAATCAAAAATAATTCGCGCCGGCATTTTTGCGGGCAAACAATCAACCCCACGTAAATTAAGATTGGGGTTGTCTTTTAAAACCGTTCCAATTCCGCAAATAATACCATCGGAATTTGCACGCAATGTTTGCACATCGGCCCGCGATTTTTCATTGGTAATCCATTTGCTTTGCCCGTTTTTAAGCGCAATTTTACCGTCAAGTGACGTCGCCAGTTTAAGATAAATTTTTGGGCGCATTATTTAGCCAATTTAATTATTTTGCAGGCGTTTTATCCTGTTCAAGGACGTGTTTCAATTCATCTTCAATAAAACGATTAAAATCTTCTGGTTTAGAAAAATCACGATATACCGAAGCATAACGCACATAACCAACAGGATCGGTTTGCGCCAATGCCTTCATGACATATTCGCCCACAACCGTGGTTGAAAACTCACTCTCGCCAGTTTTTTCAAGTTCACGGCTAATGGAATTAATCAGCTTGTCGAGGGTTTCATCAGAAATTTCACGTTTTCTAAGGGCAATCGACAATGATTTATGAAGCTTGTCATAGGAAAAGACTTCTTTGGTTCCATCACGTTTGATAACTTTTAATTCGCGCATTTGCACGCGTTCAAACGTTGTGAAACGGGCATCACACTCCGGACACTGTCGGCGCCGTCTTATTGCCGCCCCGTCTTCTGTGGGGCGGCTATCTTTAACGATTGTATCAGTGCATTTACAAAACGGACAATGCAATTTTTATCCTATCAATAGATTGGGAATTTTTGGCAAAGTGCCTCAACTTCCTGCTTAACTTTCGCTTCAATAGCTTTATCACCTTCTGGTGAATTTACCAAGCCATCTAACACTTCAACGATTTTTTGACCGATGAATTTAAACTCATCTTTACCAAGCCCACGCGAAGTACCAGCAGGAGAACCCAAACGAATACCAGATGTAACAGTTGGCGGCGCAGAATCAAACGGCACACCATTTTTGTTACAAGTAAGGTTTACACGACCAAGCGCGTTTTCGGCATCACGACCAGTTAGTGCTTTAGGACGCAAGTCAACCAAAACAACGTGGGTATCGGTGCCACCGGAAACCAAATCATAGCCACCTTCTTTGATGGTTGACGCAAGGATTGCCGCATTTTCAACTACATTTTTAGCATAAGTTTTGAATGATGGCTGCAACGCTTCACCAAATGCGACTGCTTTGGCGGCAATTACGTGCATCAATGGACCACCTTGGATACCTGGGAAGATTGCAGAATTGATTTTCTTGCCAATATCTAAATCATTTGAAAGCACCATACCGCCACGTGGACCACGAAGGGTTTTGTGGGTTGTTGTGGTTACAACATGTGCATATTCAAGCGGGTTTGCATGCGCACCACCGGCAACAAGACCGGCAAAGTGTGCCATATCAACCATGAAGAAAGCGCCAACTTCATCGGCAATTTCACGGAATTTCTTGAAATCAATTGTACGAGGGTATGCAGAACCACCCGCAATAATAAGTTTTGGTTTTGCTTCTTTTGCGGTCTCAAGAACTTTGTCATAATCAATCAAATGATTATCTTCACGAACACCATAAGAAACCACATTAAACCATTTACCAGACTGGTTAACTTTTGAACCGTGGGTAAGGTGACCACCGGCCGCCAAATCAAGACCCATAAAAGTATCACCAGGTTTTAATAGCGACATGAATACAGATTGGTTTGCTTGTGAACCTGAATGCGGCTGTACGTTTGCATATTGGGCATTGAACAATTGCTTTGCGCGTTCGATGGCAATATTTTCAACAATATCAACACATTCGCAACCGCCATAATAGCGTTTACCCGGATAGCCTTCAGCATATTTATTAGTAAGAACCGAGCCTTGAGCCTCTAAAACTGCTTTTGAAACAATATTTTCAGATGCAATCAGCTCGATACCTTCTTGTTGGCGGTGTGCCTCTTGTTCGATTGCTGTGAAAATATCCTTATCTCTTTGCGCAAGATCCGCAGAGAAAAAACCGTTCAGTTCGTCTGAAATATATGATGACAATTTAACTATCCCCTGAAATTAACGTGGATTCGTGAAAACCCTCTCAGAACCATGTAAAAGGCACGCAGCCTTTGATACAAATCGCCCCTCTAATAGCGTTATAGCCAGAATAAACAAGATTTATTTTCGTTTTTCATTGTTTTTTGCAAACTTTTTCTAATTACCCTATTTACAGAATAAAATTTTGTTTTACATTCCGCCTCGATTAACGAATTGATTAATATATTAAATATTTAACTGATAATTATACTTGTTGGTAACTTATTTATGTCTTAGTCATTCAAGTCAAATAGAGAAGCTTATCTTTGTCGCAACACAAAATATGTGGGTGTGCAATTTTTTTTATTGTATGCTGCGTTCAAGAACAGAAATATAATTAGATAAGATTTTTTCATATTTATGGGGTTAATGGATTTGGACTTCCTCCAAATCTATCGTGTATTTTGTTGAGGGAAATATGACAGAAACTAAAACAAACCAGAAACTGGAATTGTTGGACATGACGACGACCATCGTTGCCGCATATGTCGGCGCAAATCCTGTTTCAATGGATGCCATTCCTACGCTTATCGCATCAGTTAAAAAAGCTCTTAGCAGCGAATTAGATGTCGAAAGCGATAAAAGTGGTGATAAGTTAAAACCGGCAATAAGCATCAATAAATCTGTTACAGACGATTACATTATCTGCCTTGAAGATGGTAAAAAGCTTAAAATGTTGAAACGTTACCTACGTTCAAACTATGGCCTTAGCCCAGAAGATTATCGCAAGCGTTGGGGCTTGCCTGCTGATTATCCGATGGTTGCACCAAACTATGCTGAAAAACGTTCAAACTTTGCCAAGAAGATTGGCCTTGGGCGCGGTGTTCGCGGCAAATAATATTCAAAAAAGGGTGGCATTGCCACCCTTTTTTATTTCCTAATTTACTTTGGACCAAACTTCCTTGTCGCAGACACCGTCTCCGGCAACGCATCCTTTTATTTCAAGTTTGCTCTGATTTATTGTGACCGTTCCATTAAATGTCATAAAGCCAGGCATTGAAGGGTGCTTCATGCCCTTTCCTTTCCATACATTTGGGCCGGTGGTTTTCATACCGTGGCACATTTCAAAGCCGACCTTTTTGCCTTTGGTAATTTTACAAAATAAGCCATTATTTACAACTTTTACCTCGACAATGTCGCCATTAGGACGCTTCCAATTTCCGGTTTCATCACCTGCGATTGCCGGAATGGCGAATAATAAAATAGCTGCTGCGGGGATAAGCATTTTTCTCATAGTCAAACCTCCATTAAAGCAATGGCCAAGGTTTGCCGAAACGTGAAAATCTCTCTTAGCCATGCATTGAACAGTCTTCAAATAGGCAGAAGGCTTGGTAATTTTTTAGCAAATGTTACAAGAATATTCTATTATTAGGATGCGTAAATATTGCTTTTTAAACACGGCAAATCGTCACACCTTTTATGGGATTAAACGCCCCGTTTTTCGAGCATCATGAGCAATTTTCTTTTGGCAAGTTCCATCTGGTGCCCACGTGCAGTATTCGCAGGGGTCGTTACCGCAACCTCAAGACCAGTCAAAGAATCGACTGCCCGAACTTGGGTATAATTACCAATGTTCACAAATTCAAAATAAAACTCGCGCCTATCATTCATAGACGCGAGCTTAACATAGATATTTCTTATTAAAAAGAATTATTTAAGCCGCCTTGGCAATTTTCAAACGACCAAAGGCTTCTGATACTTTGCGAACCAACTCATCACACAATTCATCAGTGTGAAGTGGGGTTGGGGTAAAGCGCAATCTTTCCGTACCGCGCGGAACGGTTGGGAAATTAATCGGCTGCACATAAATATCATATTCTTCAAGCAACAAATCAGAAAGCTGTTTACATTTAACCGCATCGCCAACAAAAAGTGGCACGATATGGCTGGTTGAAGTTTCCATAATCGGAAGACCCGCATTGCGGAACGCATCTTTTAAATATTGTGCCTGACGTTGGTGCTGTGCGCGAAGCTCACGACCTTTTTCAGATTTCAAGATTTGCACGCTTTTCAAAACGCCCGCAGCCAGAACTGGTGCAAGTGAAGTTGTAAAGATGAAACCTGGCGCAAGAGAACGAATAGCATCAATAATGGTGGCGCTGGCAGTGATATAGCCCCCCATCACGCCAAACGCCTTTCCCATTGTGCCTTCAATAATATCAAAGCGGTGCATAAGGCCATCACGCTCGGCAACGCCGGCACCGTGTTCGCCATACATACCAACGGCATGAACCTCATCAAGATAGGTCATTGCGTTGAACTCATCCGCAAGATCCAAGAATTCTTTCATTGGCGACATGTCGCCATCCATTGAATAAACGCTTTCAAACGCAATCAATTTAGGTGCAGATTGCGGCGCTTTTTCAAGCAATGAACGCAAATGCGCAACATCATTATGGCGGAAAATACGTTTTTCACAGCCAGAACGACGAATACCTTCAATCATTGAAGCGTGATTTGATTCATCAGAGAAAATAATACAACCAGGAAGAATGCGGGCAATTGTTGCCAAGGTCGCATCATTTGAAACATAACCAGATGTAAACAACAATGCAGCTTCTTTTTGGTGAAGGTCCGCAAGTTCACGTTCTAACATAGTATGGTAATAGGTGTTACCAGAAATATTGCGGGTTCCGCCGGCACCAGAGCCAACATCATCAAGCGCCTCACGCATTGCATCAAGAACCTCATCATTCTGGCCCTGACCCAAATAATCATTTGAACACCAAACGATAATATCCTTTACGCCCGCGTCCGTATAATAACGCGCGTGTGGGAAATTACCTTTATAACGTCTGATATTGGTGAAAACGCGATACCGTCCTTCATCTTTGATTTCAGAAACAGCATTTGCAAAAGCGTTGTTATAATCCATACCTCATGGGGACTACGGTCCCCCTCCCCGCTAATTCAACATTTCTTTAGCATATAATAACAATGAAAAGAAATTACCTTGACGCAAAATGTCGCAGGTTAAAGCTTTAGCGCAATGCAGCTCTGTAAATAAAGGCTAATTTGCACCAAATTTGCCAAATAACAGACCTAAAGCAAGCTAAAAAAACGAAAACCCCCGTTCATCACGAGGGTTTTAAGTTTATTTTATTATTTTTGCAATCCGACAACCAGAAAAGATTGCCGCATCGGTGTAAACATTAAATATCTTTAAAGTTTGAATTTTACCTGATCAGACCAGAAACGTTCCAATCGAAGTAAAGTTTTGTTGGATGCGCTAAGCGAATCCGCATCAATGCCCCCCACCGGTGTTACTGTATTCGCCTGACGGTTAAACATAACCTCAAGCTGTTCACGAACTGCATGGCCATTTTGTGTTAGACGTAATTTTAATTGGCGTTTGTCGTGATTTGATTTTTTGCTTTCGACATAATTAAGTTCGTGCAATTTTTTAAGATTGTAAGAAACGTTTGAACCAAGATAGCAACCTTTTGCGCGCAACTCGCCCGCAGACCATTCATCCGCACCAATATTATAAATCAATAGCGCTTGTACTGGGGTTAATTCCTCATGACCAGAACGGTCAAGTTCGTCTTTTACAACGTCCAAAAGCTGTCTATGCAGACGTTCAACCAACGCAAGCGATTCTTTATAAGTAGAAACTTGTTCAACCGCATCGGTTTTTTTAACTTCGTGTCCGCCGATATAGTCGCTTAAGAGAACCTCGCTCTTAATAGGGGTTGCCCCCAAAGATTTTACCACACCCATTTTATACCCCTGTCAATTTCTTCGACATTATTATTTCATTGTTCTAGCAAAAAATGTCTAAAATCTATTTAAAGGGGCATTAACCTTTGACTAAGCATAGTTTTTATGAATGATAAATAAATCCTTACCCGCCGGTTACTTTTGCAATAATACGTTTATTTTCAATGTACTAGATATTGAACGAGCATTATAAAACCACCAACAAACACAACAAGCGTTAAGGCGCGCATTAACCTTTAGGCCAAATTGCCATTAACTATGTTTCAATTCGGTACAAATTTTAATAAATTTTGAAGCAAATTTTTTCGATAAGTGAATAATTTTATTATATTTATTCACCCGTTTACTGCTTTTACTGCAATATCTGCAAAATCGCAGAAGAAACCATCAATTCCCGCATCCAAAAATTGCTTAATTTCGGTCACTAAATCACCGTGATGGCGCAAATATAGTGGTGAAAGGCTGCTACCTTGGCGCAATTCATCGGCAAGGAAGTAGTTTTCGGCGCGGAATGTCCATGGATGAAGTTTAATTCCAAGTTCGTGGCAATCGGCAACCAATGTTGTTGGTGGCAATGATTTATTATTTTTATCACGCGGGATAATCATGGTTTTTTCAGGACCAATCCCATAGGCATAGGTTGCGATATCTTTTAACCACGCACCACTAATCATTTGATGATAAGTTGTTGTGAAACCGCTTTGGTTATCCCACGGCCCACCCTCTGCGGACATAAGCTGGATAAGTTTTACCTTTGTCTTTTTGCCAAGGCGCTTTAAATTCTCAACCTCAAAGCTTTGGATAAAGATTGGTGCATCGGCGCTATTTAATCCAAACTTATCGATAAGCAATAATAAGGGTTCATCAAAATCAAGATTCTGGGTTAAAAAATATGATGGATGCTTGGTTTCTGGGTAAACGCCAATTTCGCGCCCATTTTCATTTGATGCCTTCTCACGAAGCTCCAAAATTTCTTCAAAGGTTGGGATTGCAAACTGCCCGTCATATTTTGTGTTTTGCGGGCGCAATTGCGGTAACCTTTCTTTGCAACGCAATGTCTTGATTTCTGCAAGGGTGAAATCTTCGGTGAACCAACCTGTTAGCTTTTCACCATCAATGGTTTTTGTGGTTTTACGATTTGCAAATTCGGGTTTTTCGGCAACATCTGTGGTGTCGCTAATATTGTTTTCGTGGCGGCAGATTAAGTGACCATCTTTAGTAAAAACCAAATCAGGCTCGATAAAATCGGCGCCCATTTTAATGGCCAATTCATAAGATGCAATCGTATGTTCGGGGCGATAACCAGATGCACCACGGTGTGCAATGATAATTGGTTTTTTATAATTGATTTTTCGCACCACTTTACTTCCCCCATCTGCCTTTGCGGCATCGTTAACGCCCGCCATTGCAACAATCGCCAAAGAATGCGTAATTAACTGTCTTTTTGTAAGTTTCATATTGAATTCTTTTCGAGAATGTTACAACATTTTGTAATTAATAAACGAATGGATAATAAATGAAAACCATATCATCATTTCTACTTGGCGTAACCTGTGCCAGCCTTGTATCGGGGGCGGCATTTGCACAATCAAGCAATTCAAACAAATTCTTGGCATCAAAACAATTCGGCGAAGCTACCAAATATTTGGCAGAAGATTTTGACAATATTGTAAAAGAAACCATCAATTTAACAGAAATTCCTGCGCCGCCATTTAAAGAAACTGAACGTGGTAAGTATTTCCAAACGCTTTTGCAAAGCGCCGGCCTAGAAGATGTTGAAACCGATGCGGTTGGCAATGTTATGGGGCTTTATAAAGGCAAAAAGCATGACAAGGTTTTGGTGGTTGCCGCCCACCTTGATACGGTTTTCCCTGCCGGTACTGATGTTAAGGTCAAAATTGACGGTAATAAATACAAGGCCCCCGGCATTGGTGATGACACCGTAAGCCTTGCGGTAATGGTATCATTAATCAAGGCAATCAAGGCCAGTGGTATTCAAACCCAATACGATATTCTTTTTGTCGGCAACGTTGGCGAAGAAGGCCCGGGCAATTTGCGCGGCACAAAATACCTATTTAATGAAGGAAAATATAAAGGGAAAATCAAATCCTTTATTTCGCTTGAACCCGGTGCGGCAGGCGACATTACCGATGCGGGCATTGGTTCAAAACGCTATAAAGTTGATTTCAATGGCCCAGGCGGCCATTCGTTCGGCGATTTTGGCATCGTTAGCCCTGCCTATGCAATGGCGGACGCAATTACCAAATTTACCGAATATCCCAATGAGTTAAAAAACCAAACCACATACAACGTCGGCATTGTCGAAGGTGGCACATCGGTTAACTCAATCCCGTTCAAAGTTTCAATGACGGTTGATATGCGCTCTGCCTCTGCTGATGATCTTAAACAACTTGATGATTATTTTGTTTCCGTCCTTCCCAAAGCGGTAGAGAATGAAAATTCAAAACGCAGCACGCGCAAGGGCGAAATTTCATACAAGGCCAATATAATTGGTGAAAGACCGGTTGGTAAAACCGCACATGATACCGAAATTTTCAAAATCACCGAAGGTGTTTACAAAAAATTTGGTTATCCGCTTACCACTTCGGCAAGTTCAACCGATTCCAACGTGCCAATGTCATTGGGCATCCCTGCCCTTACCCTTGGTTCAGGTATCGAAAGCTTTAATGCCCATTCACCAGACGAATATTTGGTGATTGAAAAAGAAAAGAACCTAAAGGCAATTGCGGCAAATCTGGCGATTGTGGTTTTGAACGCGAATTAAAACTTTTAAAAAACATTATTTAAAAGGAGGGATACAAAGAAACCTTACACAATCAATAAATAAGTCTAATAAATTAAACAAGCAAATTTCCATATGAGCATTAATTTTATACCGTCTCACCTGAATGTAATTGAGTGTTTCATATGACTGAAAAAGCCGAAAAAAGATATTTCAAATATTTAGCCATGTGTTTTGTGTGCCTAATTCCGGCATTGCTGGGATTTATTGTGCAGGTTTTTTCTGGTTATTATGGTGATAACTTTTTAGGTGAAATTATTGTTTCTTTATTGGTTTTTGTTGTATTTTTCCCATATGCATATTTATATATTTTATTATTCATTCTTATTAAAATTATAATCCATTTTCTTGGGAAAGATACGCATAAATATATAATTTTATTTGATATAAACTTTATAATACTTATTATTTTTGCGATTTATTGGACAATTTTTGTTGATAGCTCTAAGATATTTCTAGGAGAATAATTTATATTTTCACCAACGAACAGAGATAATTTTAACAAGATATATAATTACGTCTTAATTCATAGAGTAAATATAAATCGTATGCCTCATACCTTGGCATTATTTAAGTAGGTTAAAATGAAGCGATATTTGCTTAATATTTGCAAAATAGGATTTATTGTTGATATTTTATTTCTGTTATACGAAGGAATAAGGTTTGGTTTTTTTATAGAAACACTACCTGTTAACAGTGAGGACTCAATAAAAAAAATTTGGCTAACGTTGCAATATTTATTTAGTTCTTTTTTTACAATGATTGGTATAAATTATTTTACGATTTCTTTTGTTTTATTTTGGATTTTATCAAAAGTTATAAAAAAAGAACTTCAAAGTTTTGTATATATTTTATTTCCGGTTTTTATATTCACACATTTATATTTTTTGTCTCTTATGGCAGCCGTTACAATATTACCACATGAGTAAGTTTTTTGTTTGAGATGATAGGGTTATCAAATATGTAAATTTGAATATGGGTACATGATATTAATTAAACTTATCTCATTATTATTAACTATATATTTCATTTCAAAACCACCACCTCCTTCATTCGCCTTTGGCGACACATCCCCCGTTTCACAAGTAAGGACAAATGCGGTAAACTCCTTCCCTTTAGGGAAGGTGGATTTTGACCACAGGTCAAAAGACGGAAGGGTGAATAGCAATAGCTGTACATTGGCGATAGTTATATATTCAATACCGCCTACCACCCTTCACCCGCTTCGCGGGAGCTTCCCTAAAGGGAAGCAGTTAATTGCACTATCACCGCCCCCAATTTTGCCCTTATAATATTTTTACAAGCCTTGATGCATTCCTACTAAATATCAGGAAATGGCAGGGTTTTTGGCGGTATTAAATTTGGTGGATGTCAACAAATGTCAACATTTTGGCGGATCGCATAAAAATGGTCACGAAATAAACATAATGCATTGATTAATAATGATTTAGCTTAAAATATGCGTTGTTACATATTGTTAAAAACGCTTAAAATTATAGGCAAAATGATTGCAAGATTTGAATTACACAATTTGGGGGCAAATTTGGATTATAAATTTATGTTGACATATCATAAAAAAAGTTGCGGTCAGGCAACAAAAGTTCTAATCGCACTTTATCTTTAAAAGGCAATTTATATGACCCAATACTTCCCTGATTTTCGCCCTCGTCGTACACGTTCACAAGATTGGTCACGCCGTTTGGTGCGTGAAAAAACCTTAACGCGGGATGATTTAATCCTTTCGTTGATTGTGCATGATGGGGAAGATGCACCACAACCAATCCCATCAATGCCGGGCATATCCCGCCATTCATTAAAAGGTGCGGTTGAACAGGCAAAAATCGCGGCTGATTTGGGCATTCCTATGATTTCGGTTTTCCCACACATTAATCCCGCAAAAAAAGATGAATTGGGAACAGAGGCATTCAATCCAGATGGACTTATCCCACAATTCATCGCCGAAGTTAAGGCAAAAGTGCCAAATATTGGGGTTATGTGCGATGTCGCACTCGATACCTATACCTCACACGGTCATGACGGTTTAATTGATGAAACCGGATACATGCTTAATGACGAAACCACCGAGGCATTGGTTAAACAGGCACTAGCCCAAGCCGAGGCCGGTGTTGATGTGGTTGGCCCATCCGATATGTGTGATGGTCGTATTGGTGCAATCCGCCAAGCATTAGAAGAGAATGATTTTATCAACACCAAAATCATGGCCTATGCCGCGAAATATGCGTCTGGCTTCTATGGTCCTTATCGTGATGCCGTTGGTTCAAAAGGTGCATTAAAGGGCGATAAAAAGACCTATCAAATGGATCCACTTAATAGTGATGAGGCATTGATAGAAGTGGCAATGGACATTGAAGAAGGCGCAGATATGCTTTTGGTAAAACCTGGCTTGCCTTATATTGATGTTTTACGCCGCATTAAAGACGAATTCAAAATGCCAACTTTTGCATTCCAAGTTTCAGGTGAATACGCAATGTTGGAGGCGGCGATTGCCAATGGCTGGCTTGACGGTGAACGCGTGCGCATGGAGGCATTACAATGCTTTAAACGTGCGGGTGCAGATGGCATTATAACTTATTGGGCTATCGAGGCCGCAAAAAGACTTGGCGTATAAGGTTTTACATGAAGAAAATTATCTTTTTAACCAGTGCAATTATTTTATCTGGCTGTCAAAGCCCAAATGTCGAGGCGGCAAAACCAATGGAACAACAACCAAACATTGGCGGGCCAATTGTTGGCGGTGATAGTGATGCGCATGGCTGCAAAGCCTCTGCGGGTTATACATGGTCCAACACGCGGAATACTTGTGTCAGGGTTTGGGAAGTTGGCATCAGGTTAAAGCCAGTAAATACCTCAAGCACCTATGATTACATCATAATTCGTAATGGTAATGATGGCCCGATTGAGGTATTTGGCGAAGGTTTTAATGCAACCGTATTTAATGGCAAAAACCCGATGTGGTATGATGATAATAAACAACATATCGTAAGGATTATGACACCAATTACCGGAAAACAGGTTTTGGTTCTTTGCAAAATCGAAGCAAACGGTAACGAAGTTGCAATCGCACAAACAGAGCTTGATTAATTTTTGCTGCAAAAGTGGGTTTTAAAAACCTAAACTTAACTAATTCATTGCATATTGCCCATAATTCAGGGAATTAATATGTCAGCAAATAGTAATCGACCGATTATTATCAAAAAGGTTAAAAAGGTTGCGGGCGGGCACCACGGTGGCGCGTGGAAAGTTGCGTATGCCGACTTTGTGACCGCGATGATGGCTTTCTTCCTTTTGATGTGGTTGATTAACACAACTTCACCTGAGCAAAAACGCGGTATCGCCGATTATTTTGCCCCTGCTTCACTTTCGGCTACAACATCTGGTGCCGGTGGTATTCTTGCGGGTACTGCGCTTGGTGAATCGGGCGCAATGCAACAAGGTTCAACAGCTGTGACTGATGACAAGGCAACACCTAATGCCAATGGTGAAACCTCAGGCTCAACTGGTGAAGATTCCGAGGCATCACAACAAGAAAGCGCTGATTTCCAGCAGGCGGAAATTTCACTGCGCCAAGCATTACAAGATTTACCAGAGCTGGCACAGCTTTCAAACAATATTATTGTTGACCAAACCAAAGAAGGTCTGCGCATTCAATTGGTTGACCAAGAAGGCCGCCCAATGTTTGAACCAGGCTCAACCGAACCAAATGACCGCGCCAAGGTTTTGCTGCGCGCCGCATCACGGGTAATTATGCAATTGCCAAACCAGATTATTATTTATGGTCATACTGATGCATCCCCTAATAATGACCCTAATAATTCAAATTGGGAAATTTCAACTGCACGCGCCAACGCCGCCCGCAGGGTTTTAGAATCGACAGGCATTCCTGATGAGCGCGTTTCACAAATCGCTGGCAAAGCGGGTACAGAGCCATTGTTTCCAGATGATCCGTACCAACCGGCAAACCGCCGCATTGCCATCGTATTAAAACGAGCATCACCGCCATTGCCGGGCAACCCATCATTATAAAATAATATATTGATTTCTTATGCGTTTAATGCGTAATATGCTGTCAAAAAGAAGCATAGAATGACCACAGGTGAGAATAGTTTTTTTGGCATTGGCGCCGGAACGAATATTAAATTTTATCTTACCACGCCCCAAATATGTCCCTATCTTGGCGACAGGTTGGAGCGTAAGATTTTTACGACATTAAACGACCTTAATGCCAATGCCCTTAATGAAGCGCTTACCCATGCGGGTTTCAGGCGCTCGCAAAATATTGCTTATCGCCCATCTTGTGACATGTGCTCGAAATGCGTTTCGGTTCGTGTAATCGCGAATGATTTTGTTTTTGATAAAAAGTGGCGACGCATTATCGAAAAAAACAAAATGCTTGTTGCCACTGAGTGCCTACCTATCGCAACCGAAGAACGCTATGCACTTCTAACCAAATATCTTGACACCCGTCACCTTAACCAAGGTATGTCAGGCATGAATGGCGATGATTTTATCGCTATGCTTGAGGAATGTGTCGAAAGCACTAGGGTTTATGACTATCGCCTTGCCGCCGATTGTGAAATGGGTAAAAAAGGGCAATTAGTTGCCTGCTGCTTGATTGATGAATTAAGCGATGGTCGTTCACTGGTTTATTCATTTTTCGACCCAGACTATAAGAAACAATCTTTGGGCAGCTTTATAATCCTTGATCAAATTATCCAAACCCGCATTGCGCGCAAGCCATATGTTTATCTTGGCTATTTAATCGATGGCTGTGATAAAATGGAATACAAGGCCCGTTTTAAACCACTTGAGGCATTGGGCCTACAAGGCTGGGGCAAGATTTAACAAATCTCAAACATGGTTAATATTTATTAACCAAATCAGCAAATACTGATTCCGTAAAAGAAGTTTCCTTTATTTACGGGGGTTTTAATGCGACTAAAGAATTTAGTTACACTTGCAATAATCAGCAGCGCGGCAATTGCAACCAATGCAATGGCAGACGGCTATTCATCGCCTTGGATTTTTTCATCATCAATCGGCACCGAAGTAAGCGCCCAAGGTACTGTCGTTAATGACGGCATCGGAACCGCCACCGACCTAAGTGCATATAATGCGGCATATACTTCAAGCATCGTACAAATGCGCGGTCGTAAATATGATGATATGTATAAAACCAATATTCATACATCATTCGAAGTTCGCTATGCACTTTCAAACCTTACCGAAGTGTTTGGCTCGATTGGTTATACCAACGCCTCTGCCAAAGATAATGTTCAAATGGGTTGTTTAGTAAGCGTTGCGGCAAGCGGTGTTTGCGATACCAACTTAACCGGAAGCGCTAACGATCTTGAACAATATATGCTCGAACTTGGCTGGCGTCAGTGGTTTGGTGGTAATTGGGTTAAAAACCCTATCAAGCCATATTACGCGGTTCATGGCGGCGTGGTTTACACCAAAGAAGTTTCAGTTGATATGAAAGCGGGCGCAAACTCACTTGGCAAAATGAAGCTATTTGACGATGGCGTAACCTATACTGCCGGCGCTGATTTGGGTGCATCATATACCTTATCTGATAGCATGGAACTAGCGGCAGAAGTTGGTGTACGATATAATTCACCGCTTAAGAAAAATAGCGCGAATAATTGTACTTATGGAGTTTGCGGAACCAATGACGTTAAGGGTCAGGTTACAATTCCAATCGCGGTTCGCCTTAATACTGTATTCTAATTTTGAAACCCACCAAATTAAAAAACCGCCAAAGCAATTTGGCGGTTTTTTTGTATTTAAGCACTATAATTTGGATAATCCAAATCAAATTGTTTCAAAGTCTTTTTGGAAACAAGGCGCCGCCATTTTTCATATAGTTTCACCTTAGCCCACGATAAATCAAGCATTTCTGGGCGCGCCAATATACAATTGAATTTACGGTGATGGTCGGTGGTGAAAAATGTGTCGCTATCTGCCTCAAGCAGGAATTCATTTTCTTCTGGCGCAAAACTAAAAACTGGGGAATCGTATTTTGCATTCCAAAACAAGATAATTTTTTTATTCACTTTGAACGAAACACTGTCCCACGACATCCCTTCCGAAACATCGGGCAAAGACAATAAAAATTGACGTATATCGTTTAATGTAACCATCTTTATAAAATATCATGCAATAGGTTTTTATCAATCGATTTAATTTGACAAGTAATCTCGAAATTTTTACAAATATCTGACAACTATCAGGGGATTAAAATGGAAATAAATTTAAATGGAAAAACCGCATTAGTTACCGGCTCTACCAAAGGCATAGGCTTTGCAATCGCCAAATCATTGGCAAACTCTGGTGCAAAGGTGATAATCAACGGCCGTACAGATGATGCCGCCAATAAGGCAAAGGCAGAAATTTTGGCATCTAACCCAAATGCAAATATTGAGACAGCACCATTTGATCTTGCATCGCCAAAAGGCGCACAAGAATTATTCACGGCATTTCCAGATATTGATATTTTGGTCAATAATTTGGGGATTTATGGCACAATTCCCTTTACCGAAATTTCCGATGATGACTGGATGAATATTTTAAATGTAAATGTGGTTTCGGGTGCGCGCCTATCGCGTTTTTACCTCCCTAAAATGATGGAAAAGAATTGGGGGCGGATTATCTTTATTTCCTCGGAATCTGCGATAAACATCCCTGACGATATGGTACACTATGGTACTTCAAAAGCTGCGATGCAGGGGCTTGCACGTGGGATTGCCAAAGTTGCCAAAGGTTCTGGTGTTACTTGTAACACAATCCTGCCTGGCCCAACCATGACAGAAGGTGTTGCAGAATTCCTACAGAATGTAATGGGTGGAGATGGAAAATCACTTGATGAATTGGGTCGTGAATTTGTGGCAAAACACCGCCCAAGCTCTTTAACCGGGCGATTTGCTGATCCACAAGAAGTTGCAAATCTTGTTACCTATGTCGCCTCCCCCCTATCGTCCTCGACCACTGGCGCGGCATTAAGGGTTGAAGGCGGCATAGTTGAAAGTTTGATTTAACCGGATATCCGTTTTGATTGTCGCCCCGAAACGGGCTTGCCTTTTGACTTTACTGCAATCGGCTGGCTAGTTTTCGGGGTGTTTGTTTTGCGTATTTCAGCCAATAGGATAAGCAGCATTATCGCGCTTCTTTTTTACTGGAATGTCGTCTTTTGACATATTCACAATCGCCTGAACCGCCGCCGGAACTTCAAGTTCAATACGTTGATAATCAGAACCATCACGGGATCTGCTAACAAAGCCATATTCAATCAAATAGCGCCTTATTAACGCCGCATCGCCAAATGAATGAAGTCCGTTTAAATACTTGCTAAAGGCAATTTCATTAAATTTGGCATTTTGCGGAATCCGTGACCAAAAGAACCACAAACATAACTCACGGTGCGATTCTTTAGGGGGAAAGCGCATTAACACCAGATTATTATCAAAATATTTGGTTATTTTCTTAAGCGCGTCTTGATTGGGTTTATCAACCGTAATTGGCGCATCATTTGGTGCGTTTGCAGCCCGAAAATGTTGAAAGTTTTTATATCCCGCACCACGGGCAAGAATATTCAAAACCTCAAGATGGGATGGGGTTTGGTTGTCGTCAATTTCTTTTTTAATATGTTTGGCAAGTGCCGATATATCGGGCACACCAAAGGGGAATACTTCCTTGGTCATTGTTCAATTTCCGTTAAAGTGCCGAAACAATTGTGGTTGCCGTCTTGCAATATGGCACATAACCAGATTGAACATTAAAAAGCAGGTTTAGCCTATACGGCAACGCCTTGGTGAACTGCTGACCATGAGTGCCATATAATTCAAGCGATAAAATTTTTCAAGTATCAAAAACTTTTGATAAGCAAAAACAGACCGACGACGCCCAAAATCACCAAAGATGCCTTGGCATAATTACTATAAAATCCACTTTGTATAAGGCTTTTTACACTCTTTGGCATTGTTATAATCCACACACCTTTTGCAAGGCTCACCCATCCAAAGAGTGTTATAATAACGCGCCAATCAAAGCTAAAACGCGAATAAATCGAAACCGATGCCAAACCAACAAACAAGGTCATAAGCCCAATTGAAAACGATAATGCGCCAACATTTTCAAAATCATCAACCAATGTTTTCAGGCTATCTTTACGCAAAAGGAATATTGCCGAAAGGATAACCCCCATTCCGCCCCAAAAGCGTGCCAGAGAGTTTACTAATTCATATTCACTCATCTTTGCCTCCTATTATTACATATAATCTTATAGGCAAAAATTTTAAAGTAAATTCGGGCTAATAATTCGTTTGTGCTAATCAAATATTGCCATAGCCAAAAAGTGTTTTATGAATATGGTTGTTAAAGCATAAATTTTGCGCAAAACGGGGCTATTAAATAATGATAAGTGAAGAAAGCGAAATTAAGCTCAAGAATGATAAAGCATTTTTGGGGCATCCCAAAGGTCTTGGCTTCTTGGC
>APMI01002052.1_pt1 | contig 46960 bp, 40 predicted proteins | sample 667938 | NCBI WGS metagenome assembly APMI01 (sample SAMN01084076, study PRJNA167559) | wastewater metagenome | biome: Wastewater | place: Denmark: Ejby Moelle, Odense | collected 2011-11-28
TTGCGGGACTTAACCCAACATCTCACGACACGAGCTGACGACAGCCATGCAGCACCTGTGCAAAGCGGGTATTGCTACCCTATCCGGCTTTCACCGGAGACACAATGCATGTCAAGACCAGGTAAGGTTCTTCGCGTTGCATCGAATTAAGCCACATACTCCACCGCTTGTGCGGGTCCCCGTCAATTTCTTTGAGTTTTAATCTTGCGACCGTACTTCCCAGGCGGCACGTTTAACGCGTTAGCTCCGGCGCGGACGCGGTCGATTGCGCCCACACCAAACGTGCACCGTTTACTGCCAGGACTACCGGGGTATCTAATCCCGTTTGCTCCCCTGGCCTTCGTGCCTCAGTGTCAGTAACTGCCCAGTGACCTGCCTTCGCCTTTGGTATTCCTCTCGATATCTACGCATTTCACTGCTACACCGAGAATTCTAGTCACCTCTTCAGTACTCTAGCACGGCAGTATCGGATGCTGTTCCGAGGTTGAGCCCCGGGCTTTCACATCTGACTTACCACGCCACCTACGCACCCTTTACGCCCAGTGATTCCGAACAACGCTTGAGACCTCTGTATTACCGCGGCTGCTGGCACAGAGTTAGCCGTCTCTTCCTCTTGTGATACCATCAATCTGCAAAGGTATTAACCCTGCAGCCTTGTTCTCACATGACAGGAGTTTACAATCCGAAGACCTTATCCTCCACGCGGCGTCGCTCCATCAGGGTTGCCCCCATTGTGAAAGATTCTCGACTGCTGCCACCCGTAGGTGTCTGGACCGTGTCTCAGTTCCAGTGTGGCTGGTCGTCCTCTAAGACCAGCTACCCGTCGTAGCCTTGGTGGGCCTTTACCCCGCCAACTAGCTGATAGGCCGCGGACCAATCGGGAAGTGACAGGCCTTGCGGTCCCCGTCTTTGATCTCTCGATCACATGCGGTATTAATCCAAGTTTCCCTGGGCTATCCCCCGCTTCCCGGAATGTATCCACGTGTTACGCACCCGTTCGCCACTAGACCATCGTTGTATTGCTACTCCAATGATCCCGTTCGACTTGCATGTCTTATCCACGCCGCCAGCGTTCGTTCTGAGCCAGAATCAAACTCTCCAAAAAATATTGGTGCTGACTTTTTAAAGTCAGCCAAATTGACCGCATCTGTTTAAACCACAGATGCTCCTGCGCGTTTCATCGCGCAGCGCACAATTTAGCCTTTTTGTTTTCCAGCAACTCCTCAGGATTTTCATCCCTTAAAGTTGCCTCTGTGTTTTCTAAAAGATCGTTCTGATTTCCAAGTCCAAGAACCGCTTCTCGCTTTTCTTTTCCTTTTGTTTCAGCCGCCGCTTTTCGTCGGGGGTCAGGAGAGTAGTTCAGCTCAGATTTCGTGCAACTGTATTTTGATAAAAAATGAAGATTTTTGATTCCGTGTTTTTTAAACATCCCGCAGCCGCTGCTTGACTTTGAAAACCACCTCTACCGCACCGCTTTCATAGCGCTTGTTTCACAGCTTCACAGCTTCACAGCTTCACAGCTTCACAGCTTCACAGCTTCACAGCTTCACAGCTTCACCTCGCTCTGTTGTGATTCGCAGCCCTGAGGGCATGTCATCTTGCCACACTGCTTTCAAACCGACCTCTCAACGATCTCCCATCCGTCATCATGCCTATGTATATGATGGACAGCCTCGCCTGACTGCAAAGCGCTTGGTACGCACCGTGATGTCAGATCATCCCCCGCCCTGCACTCACGGCGCCGGGACAATCCACACGGGGCGGTCTGCTTTGGACTGGGCTTTGATGAAGGTGGCGCGTCCGGCGCGGAGGAGTGTGGCGTTGTTTTGAGAGTCGATCACAGCGCTGGCGGAGGGAATCCAGATGGGCACGGGCTGGCCGGGCATCTGCAGCAGCCAGTAACCGAGGTAGCCGCTGGCAGCGGCGGTGAGGTCGCCTTTCCAGAGCTGGAGCTGGTCAGCTGTGGCGGGGGAGGTGGTGGCCACAAAGGCGGGCGTGCTGAGGCCGGAGTGCGCAGGCGTGCTGTCGAAGGGCCAGGGATTGGCAAAGAGATTGTAGCCAGCCTGCAGGCGGCAGGCAAAGGGCGTGTTGCGCACGCCGCCGGTGGTGAGCAGCGGCGCAGGCGCGGCACCGGCCAGCTGGAGCAGGATGCCGGTGCCGGGCTGAATCAGAGGATCACCAAACATGGGAGGCGTGCTGCCATTGAGCAGCCAGCCACGCGTGGCTCCGGAGGCATGGAGCCACCAGGTGGTGTAGCCGGAGCTGGTATGAAACAGCACCTGGTCCGCGCTGGTGGCAGCAGTGGAGCCCTGGTAGCGCGCTGGGTCCAGCACCGAGCTGAGCGTGCGGTGCGGGCGCAGGCTGGCGCGTGCCCCCGCGAGGCTGCTGAAGGCGGCGGCAGGCAGTGTGGTGCCGGGAGAGTCGGCAATGACGGCGCAGGCGCCTGCGGTGATGCTGCTGAGATCCAGACGGTGCCCGGACTGCGGGCCGCTGAGGATTTCCAGATAATACGACTGCGCGGGATCCATGGCGGAGGCCAGCGCGGCCTGCTCTCCCAGCACCACACCGCCTGCCGCACTGGCGCTGCTGATGAGGCCGGTGAAGAGGGCGTCGCTCATGAAGTTGAGCCCGAAGCTCTGCGTGCCCTGATTCAAGACGACCTGCTGCCAGCCCTGCGGTGCGCTGGTGGTGGTGCCACCGCTGCTCTGCGTGATGCGCAGGCGCACGAGGCCATGCGCACTGCTCTGCCCGGGCTGCGCCTGCAGGTCTGCCCAGGTGGCGCGCTCCCAGCCGCCGCCCTGCGCGGTAATCGCGGGCATGAGTGCGAGCGGAGTCCAGGTGATGAGGTCGCTGCTGGTCTCCAGCGTGTAGGTGAGGCTGCCGAGTCCATACGGACGCAGCAGCGTGGCATCCACACTGCTGCCGCTGCGCGAGATGAGCTTGAGCCCCTGCGCGGGTGTGGTGATGCCGCTGGTGAGGGAGCTGCCCAGCGCGGTTTCCAGCAGATCGGAGGCCCCGTCGGCATCGGTGTCGGTGGCGGCGAGGCCGATGCTCAGCGGCACGGTGGTGGGCGTGGCGGAGAGCCGTGTGACGGTCATGGCCGCCGCAGCGGCAGGAGCCCCGGGTTGATCGACGGACCACAGGCTCTGCGGGATGGCCTCGCGCGTCTGGCTGGGGCTTTCCCACAGCAGGCGGGCCACGGCGCCGCCAGCGTTCTCATAGTACTCCATGACGATGCTCACGGGCACACCGGCCTGGAGCGCCACCACGCCGTTGTTCCAGGTCGCGCCGTGGTCGTTCCAGTCATTGACCACCTGCTGGCCGTTCACCCACAGGCGCACGCCGTCATCCGTCACGGGGATGAGTGTGTACGTCTGCGTGTAGCGCGGGGTGATCCAGCCATGCCAGCGCACGCTGAAGCCATCCACCGGGATGCGCGCGTCCGGACTGCCCGTGCCCCAGTCAAAGTCCAGCGTGGCCTCCGTGCGCGTGAAGCTGAACTGATCAAAGTTTTTGCCGATGTAGTAGTCGCCAGTGAGGCCGTTGGTGGTCACAGCGGGCGTGTAGCTGACGGTGAGCAGATTGGACACCAGGCTGCTGTTTCCTGCCACATCCTGCGCCACTCCGGCGGGCAGCTTGACGGTGACGCTGCCTGCTGCCGCAGGCGTGACGGTGGCGGACCACACGGCCCCGGCGGAGGAGAGCGCGGTGACGCTGCCGTTTGTCACGGTGAATTCGGAGGCGAGCAATCCGGTGACGCTTTCACTGAAGGTGGTGGTGACGACAAAGGGGCCGCTGACGCTGGTGCTCGATGTGGAAAGCACGACGCTCGGCGGTGTGGTGTCGGGCACGCCGTAGGTCACGCTGAGCACGTTGGAGGCGGAGTTCCCCAGGCTGGTGCTGTCTGTGGCGGCGCTGGCGGGCACGCGCACAGTCACCACGCCTGCGGCGGTCGGCTTGACCTTGAAGCTGTAACTGGCTCCGCTGCCGGTGAAACTGGAGGCGGTGCCGTTGGCCACCACGACATCGCTGAGCGTGAAGCCGGTGGCGGCGGAGCTGAATGTGGCGGTGACAGTGAAGGTGCCCGTCACCGTGGCTGCGGGTGTGACGAGCGCCAGAGTGAAGGGCAGCGGCGCGGTGGCGGGCGCGTCATCGATGCTGCCCACAAAGGCCGCGAGATTGGCGAGATCTGTGGAAGTGAGCGCGAGGCCGCGATGCGCGGTGATGGCGGCGGAAAGCGTGGCGGCGGTGCCATCATGCAGATACGGCGCGGTGGCCCAGGCGCCGCGCAGCGTGGGCACATCCAGGCCGGTGAGCGGGCCGCCGAGGCGCTGGCCGCTGCTGGGCTTGAGAGTGCCGATGTCGGCAAAGACGTTGAGTGCACTGTTGGTCAAGTTTGCCCCGCTGTGGCATGAGGCGCAGTTTTGTGCACGGAAGACCTGCTGCCCCGCAGTGGCGGCGCTGCTCAGCGCGCCTGCACTGGTGCGGTTTGGGCTGTTGCCGCTGGTGGTCAGAGATTTCACATACGCGGCCAGCGCATCCAGGTCGGTGCTCACGCCAGCCTTGGGATCTCCCAGCGGCTGGCTGCGCGTGCCGGTGTTAAACTGAGCATCACTCATCAATCCGGTGCCGCCAGCGAGAGCGCGGATCTGTCCTTCAAAGTCCTGCACTTCATCAAAGTTCCCGCTCCAGTGCAGCATGCCGTGATTGGCGTGGCCCTTCAGCGTGATGGTGTTTCGCAGCCCCTCGCCGAATCCGGTGAGATCCCACACGCGGCCGTCGTGACCGCCATCGTTGTGGCACACGGCGCAGCTGATGTACTGCTGCAGCGCCAGGCGCGGGTCCTGTGCATCGTAGAAGAGCTTCTTCCCCTGCAGCACCTGCGCGGTCAGCTTCTCCGTGGTGATGGCGCTGAGCGTGGCCGCAGTCACAGGCGGGGTGTTTCCACCCTGCAGGATGCCGCTGACGTCATGCACGGTCACGGTGCGGTCCATGAAATTCTGCACGTAGAGCGTGCCGCCGTCCGGCGAGAGCACGAGCCCCTGCGGCGCACGGCCTGCGGGAAAGCGCGTGATCTCCTTGCGCGACCACGCATCCACGATGGCCACCTCACGCCCGGCCTCGAGCGCGGTGAAGAGGTACATGCCCCAGGGATCATACGCAGCGGCACTGGGCATGCCGGTGTTGTCAAAGTCCACCCGCGAGCCCAGGCTCTCGGCCTGCGCGGTGAGATCAATGCGCGAGGCGATGGCGCGCACGCTGTTTTCATGGTTGAGCGGCAGCCCATCCCGCAGCACACCGCGCTGGATGTTGTCCTGCTTGGAGGGCACCCAGGCGGAAAGACCGTCTGGCGAGATGACGGCAGCGCCGAGGTAATTCGGCAGGCCACGTGCAGAGGTGGAGGTATCCGCCGCTGTGCTGGGGGCGAGAAGGATGGTGCGCTGCACCGTGAGCGTGGCCGTGCCGATGACGACGACCTGACCACCCGCACCCGTGAGCACAGGCGTGGCGGTGTTTTCCCCCGGCACCGGAGGCGTGATGAAGCGTGAGGCATACACACGCGCGCTGTCTGCCGAGATGGAAAGATGACGCACCGGGCCGCCGGCATCGATGCTGGCCACCTGCGCTCCGCTGGTGGGGTTCAGCTTGAGCACACGGCCCGTGGCCTCCAGCGCCACCCAGGCGGCGGTGCCCGCAGGATCAAAGGCGATGCCAAAGGGCCGCGAGCCATACGCGAGCGCGACGGTGGAGACGACCGCACGGCTCGTGGTGTTGATGATGCTGAGGGTGCCTGCATCCGCATTCGTCACCCACAGCCTGCCATCAGGTGCCAGTGCGAGGCTGCGTGGCGCAGCGCCCACGGCGATCTCCGCATAGCGTGTGCGCGTGACGACATCAAAAGCGCTGACGCTGTTGTTGTCCGGGTTCACACACCACACACGATCATTGCCTGTGGCAGGATGCTCATACACGATGCTGCTGGAGACGGCGGGCTTTTTGGCCGTGAGGGCTGCATACACCGCCTGGTAAAAAGTGCTGGTGATGGTGACGCCCGTGTCATCTGTAGCCGTGAGCGTGACGAGGTAGCGCCCCGGCGCAGCGTAGGTGTGGGAGACGCTGGCAGTGGTGAGCCAGGCGGTCTCGGCTGTACCATCGCCAAAGTTCCACTTATAGCGCGGATTCACGCCATTGGCCGCTTGTGCGGTAAAGGTGAGCGCGCCGCCGGAGGCTTTGGGCGCAGCGGCCAGCGGCTGCAGCGTGAGCCCCGTGACGACCGACCACGTGAAGCTGATGCTGGAGGGCGTGCTGAGGCCATCGCTGGCACGAATGGTGACGGCGTAGGCGCCTGCGGCGGTGACAGAGCCGGAGATGACACCGGAGCTGGCGGAGATGCCGAGGCCCGTGGGCAGCCCCGTGGCGCTGAAGGTGACGGGGTTGTTTTCAGGATCGGTGGCGCTGAGAGGCAGAGACACCACCGCGCCGAGCAGCGAGGTCTGCGCGCCGGGATTGGTGATCTGCGGCGGCAGGTTGACCACGGTGATGGTGGTGGCGTGGCGCAGATCCCGCAGTGCCTGGATGTCCGGCTGGGAGAGCGGGGCCTGATGCAGCGCCACCTCATCCACCGCCCCGGCAAAGAAGGCCGTGCCCGGGCTGTCCGCTGCGCCGATGACGAGAGGCCGTGCGGCATTGGGCACATAGGTGCTGGTATCTTCTGCCACGAGCTGGCCGTCGAGGTACAGCCTGCGCAGGCCGGTGCGTGTACCGCTGCTCACGCTGGTGGTGCGGAAGGTGGCCGCCACATGCGTCCACTGCCCGGGGGTGACGCAGCCGCCGCTGAGCCCTGCGGCATCCGCCCCGGTGCGCACCTGCCACTGGCCGCCTGCGGTGACCCACAGTCCATAGCCCTTTTTCACTCCGGTGCTTTCATCCCGCGAGGCCAGGATGCAGCGCGCGGCGCCCGGTGCGGCATCGCTCCTCACCCACGCGGCAATGGTGAAGTCCCCAGGGTTCAATGAAGCGCTGTAGGGCACCACGAGGCTCTGGCTGGTGCCATTGAACAAAGCACTGCCACCCGTGCCAGGGTTCCCACTCAGCGCGGGATTCAGGCTGCTCACGCTGGCGCCGCCGCCGGCTGTGCCACTGAGGGCAAAGAGGCTGCTGCTGGCGGGCTTCACCTCGCCTGCGGTTCCATTCCACGCGCTCTCTTCAAAGCTCCATGCCACCACCGGATTGTCCACCGGCAGATAGGGGGAGAGGTAGGTGCCTGGGATGACGGAGACAGCCGTGTCTCCCGGCTTGAGCCAGCCGACGGAGAGGTGATCGTCCCCCACATTGTCCTTCACCAGCGCTTCGATGTAGTAGCGCTTTCCGGCCTGCAGGGTGATCAGGGCAGAGGCCGACTGCTGCGGGTACCACGTCCACGTTTCCGGCGGGCACCACACGGGCATCGTGGCTATCTGCACCGCATTGGCGGGATTGGCATCCGTGCTCAGCAGCAGGATGGACTGGTCATCACTGGCGATGTAAAATTTGTACTGCCCCGTGACCGGCACGTAGAGAAATCCGCGCAGGCGCTGGCCGGTGTTGTCATCCCAGTTGGAGGGCGCTTCAAAGAGGGACATCATGTCGCGGCCATTGGGATTGGAGGGATAGGCCGCGCTGCTGGTGAGGCTGGCCACCGTGGAGCCGGTGATGCCCGTCCAGTACTCGCGCATCATCTGGCCGGTGCCCAGGTTTGGCAGCAGCACGATCCAGTTAAACGAAACCGAAGTCACCTGCCCTGCCGCAGTGGCGAGCACGGTGCAGCGGTAGGTGCCTGGCGCGGAGGTGACCGTGCCGGAGATCAGGCCGCTGGCGGGATCGATGCCCAGCCCTGCTGGCAGCCCGGTGGCAGAATAGCTGAGCGCTCCACCCGTGGCGCTGGCGCTGATGGGCAGCGAGACGACGCTGTTTTGGTTCACGCTCTGCTGCCCCGGATTGGTGACCACAGGCAGCGTGGAGTTCGTCACCTGGATGATGCGGGAGACGGACCACACGCCATTCGCATCCACCGCATAGAGCATCCAGTACCCCGGCGTGAGCACATTGATGCTGGACGGTGCCGTGAGCGCATACACGCCTGCAGACGGGCTGGTGTGCGTGAAGCGCACATGCCGCAGCCCGGTGCTGACGGAGTGCGTGAGCGCAGACATGCTGATGAAGCTGAAGTACTGCACGCCATCACTGGCACTCACCGTGAAGACGGAGCCCGGGCCGATGCGGTCCGGCGCGGCGGTGATCTGCGGGCGCACGGCGGCGCTGCCATCGGCATTGAAAAGCTGCGGCGGGGTGAAGACCTGCGCATCCTGATGGTCGGTGAGCGCATCTCCAGAGAGGCCGCCCCCACCTGACCACACTCGGCCATCCGGCAGCAGCATGGCCAGGGAGTGGTAGTTTCGCGGCACGGAGATGTCCGCCACACCGCGCCACTGGCCGTTGGCGGGGTTCCAGATTTCCGGCGTCATCACAGCGCCCACATCGCTGAAAAATTCCCCCGAGGTGTTGCCCCCCACGATCATGACTTCGCCATTGGGCAGCATGACGGAGTTTGAAAAGGAGCGCGCATTGGCCATCGGTGCGGCGGCGGTCACGGTGGGCGTGGCGCCATTGAGATCCACGGTGAAGGCCTTGTTCACCACCACGCCATTGTCGATGGCCGTCAGCCCCCCGGCCACCACCACCTTGCCCGGAGCATACATGGCCCACGCGCCCTGCTTGGGGTAGTGCGTGCCGGGGATGCTGGCACCTGCCGCCGCCATGGAGCCCGTGCTGCTGGCGGTGATCCAGTTCAGCGCCTGGTGCGGTCCAAAGTGCGCCACACGCCCGTCCGGTGCCACGAGGAAGAAGGGATGCCAGTTGGTCTCGATGGCATTCGCAATCGGTGGATTGGCCACCGCCTGCCAGTTGATGCCGCTCATGCGCCGCCAGCCGCTGCTGGCGTTCCATTGCTCGATGGTGCCGTTGCCATTCGCGCCGCCATTCCCGCCTGCGGTCAGCACCTCGCCATTCGGCAGGGAGATGCTGGTATTGTACCAGCGGCCGTCCGCCATCGTCTGCGCGGGCACCCACTCATTCGTGCGCCAGTCAAAGAGGCTGGCCAGCGCGGTGGTGCCATTGATGCCATTGCCACCGCTGACGAGCAGCCGCCCGTCCTGCAGGAAGGAAAGGCCGCCGCAGAACATGTCGTGCCGGCCGTTGTTGATCTCGGTAAACTGCCCCGTGGCCGGATCCCACACCGCAGCGTAGGTAAACTGCGGTCCGTCTGGAAAGGTGGTGCGCTGATTCGAGGCAAAGGTGAGCAGCCGCCCGTCCGGCAGCAGCGCCGCCGAGGTGGGGATGTGCGGCGTCCACGGGATGACGGCGCTCCAGTTTCCCTTGGTGGAGTAGTCCGCCGGATTCACCAGCCCCACATTCATCACCATCGCCTGCGCTGCAGGGGCCAGCCGCGCAGCCTCCGCCAGCAGCGCGTCTGTCTCAGAGTGGCTGGCACCATCGGCCCGGGCCATGCCGCAGAATGCAGCCAGGTTCAGCCCGCAGATTAGGGCCACCCCGAGCCGCATAGGCAGGAAGCACCGCCAAAAATCAGCAATCCTGAGATTCATAAGTAAGTATTTTCTCAAAGACGCAGATCAAGCGCCCAACTCCGCCTCAGGACAATTCAGTTAATTGTAAAAGATATTTCGCATCCTGAACTGTCGCCCGGCCCTGAATGTCCCCTCCCCCCGCGTTTCGCGCCCTTGCACTCCCCCCGGCACTGTCTATTCTCGCCGCCCCTGTTTCTTTCCCCTCTTTGCACCGTGGCCAAAAAGTCCTCCAAAAAATCCGCTGACGACGCCTACTCCCCCATCCTGCCCTCCGCCGCCCCGGTGGAGCACAAGCCGGTGGACACGCTCTATGGCGACTGGTTTCTCGATTACGCGAGCTACGTGATCCTCGAGCGCGCCGTGCCGCACATCAATGACGGCCTCAAGCCCGTGCAACGCCGCATCCTCCACAGCCTGGACGAGCTGGAAGACGGCCGCTACAACAAGGTGGCCAACGTGGTGGGCAACACCATGAAGTACCACCCGCATGGCGATGCCTCCATCGGCGATGCCATGGTGCAGATCGGCCAGAAGGACCTGCTGATCGACACGCAGGGAAACTGGGGCAACACCCTCACCGGAGACAACGCCGCCGCGCCGCGATACATCGAAGCGCGCCTGTCCAAGTTTGCGCTGGACGTCGTTTACAGCCCCAAGGTGACGGAGTGGGTGGCCTCCTATGACGGCCGCAACAAGGAGCCCGTGACCCTGCCGGTGAAGTTCCCGCTGCTGCTCGCGCAGGGCGTGGAAGGCATCGCCGTGGGTCTTTCCTGCCGCATCCTGCCGCACAACTTCATTGAGCTGTGCGATGCCAGCATCGCTGCGCTCCGAGGCGAAGAGGTGGACCTGAAGCCCGACTTTGCCACAGGTGGCATCATGGACGCCAGCGACTACAACGGCGGCCTGCGCGGCGGCCGCATCCGCGTGCGGGCCAAGATCGAGGAAGGTGCCAAGAAGAACATGCTGGTGATCACCGAGATCCCCTACGGCACCACCACCGGCGGCGTGATGGACAGCATCGTGGCCGCAAACGACAAGGGCAAGATCAAGATCGCCCGTGTGGACGACAACACCGCCGAGAAGGTGGAGATCGTGGTGCACCTGCCCGCCGGCACCGACCCCGACCAGACCATGCAGGCGCTGTATGCCTTCACCGACTGCGAGGTGTCCATCGCCCCCAATGCCGTCGTCATTCAGGACGACAAGCCACGCTTCATCAACGTCAACGACCTGCTCAAGGCCAGCGCGGAAAACACCAAGAAGATCCTCGGCGCGGAGCTGGAGATCCTGCTGGGAGAGCTCAATGAAAAGTGGCACTTCAGCTCATTGGAGAAAATCTTCATCGAAAACCGCATCTACCGCCGCATTGAAGAAGCCGAGACCTGGGAGGCCGTGATGAAGGCCATCTGGAAGGGCCTGGAGCCGCACCTGGGCGTGCTCAAGCGCCCGGTCACCGATGACGACGTGGCGCGCCTGACGGAGATCAAGATCAAGCGCATCTCCAAATTCAACAGCTTCGAGGCCGACGAGCACATCCGTGAGTTGGAGGAGGAGATCGCCCAGGCGGAGAAATTCCTCAAAGGCCTGACGAAGTACACCATCCGCCACTTTGAAGAGCTCAAGAAGACCTACGGCGCAGGCCGCGAGCGCCGCACGGAGATCAGCAGCTTTGACCGCGTGGCCGCCGCCGAGGTCATCATCCAGGGAGAGACGCTCTACCTCAATGCCAAGGACGGCTTTGCCGGCACCAGCCTCAAGCGCGAAGGCGAGCCCATCTGCAAATGCTCGCCGCTCGATGACGTGATCTTCTTCACCAAGGAAGGCACCATGAGCGTGACCAAGGCAGCGCCGAAGTTCTTTGTGGGCAAAAACCCGCATTATGTGAACCTCCTCAAAAAGGACGACACGGCGGTTTACACCCTCATCTACCGCGACGGCCGCCAGGGCTGCCTCATGGCCAAGCGCTTCCGCATCGGCGGCTTCACCCGCGACAAGGAATACGTGCTCACCAAAGGCACCCCCGGCACCAGCGTGCTCTACTTCATGCGCCACGAGACCGAGGAGGAGTCCAACGCCCAGACCGTCGTCGTCCACCTCAAGCCCGCGCTCTACCTGCGCAATCTCTCCATCAAATTCCCCTTCAACTCCATCGCCGTCAAAGGCCGCGAGTCCCAGGGAAACATCATCACCAAGCACGCGGTGGACCGCGTGGTGCGTGAGCCGAAAAGCGGGGAGAGCGAGTAAAGCAGCCGCACCTATTTGTAGTGCGGTTGCGGAGTGAGTAACGAACGCAGCTACCGCTATCCGCAGGCGAGGTGATTGTGCGCAGGCCATGGCACACAAAGGCGGGAGCATGCTGGCACGCGCAAGCAGGGTGTGCTTTCGCATGCCACGAGACGCCCGAAAGCGGCAGCTGCGCTCATTCTTCGCTGCGCAGCCGCACTCCAAATAGCGCTGGGTGACTCGCAGCTAATTTGGAGTGCGGTTGCGGAGTGAGGGACGAACGGAGCTACCGCTTTTCGTGGGCGGGTGGGTGTGCGCAGGCCATGGATGCCCGAAGGCGGGTGCTGGTTGGCGGGCGTGGGCGTGGGCGTGGGCGTGGGGTGATTTTGAATGCCACGAGACGCTCGAAAGCGGCAGCTGCGCTCATTCTTCGCTGCGCAGCCGCACTCCAAATTCACGCCGCAGCATACGGGGCGCATTTGGAGTGCGTTTGCGATTTGGCTTCGTCTATCTCCACTTCGTACCGGTTCCAAATTTGCCTTGCGGGCAGCTCTTCACGATGAATCATCGGCATCATGCCCAAGTCCCTCATCGAATGGCCTCATGCGCCTCCGCATCGGCTCACTTCTGGCGGCACTTACTTTGTGACTGCGGGCACCTATCAGAAAGCCCATCACTTTCGCGGTCGTGAGAGGCTCGAAGTGGCTCAGCGTGGCCTGCTGAAAACCTTGCACGACGGCGGCTGGCAGCTCGAAGCGTGGGCTGTGTTTTCCAATCACTACCATTTTGTGGCCAGCAGCAAGTCGCCTGAAAATCTAGGCACATTGCTCAAGAGCTTTCATGCCAAACTCGCCGCCTGGGTCAACCGCCTGGACGAGGAACCAGGGCGCAGAGTGTGGTACAACTTCCGCGAGACGCTGCTCACCTATGAAGAGAGCTACCTCGCACGCCTGAACTACACGCACCACAACGCAGTCAAGCACGGACTTGTGCCGGTCGCACGTGACTACCCTTGGTGCTCCGCCCGATGGTTTGAGGAGGTGACCGACGCAGCCCGGGTCAAAACCATCTGCGGTTTCAAATTCGACCAGATCAAGGTCGAAGACGACTACCCTGTTGCGCCTGAATGGTGACAGATCTCAACACGCGCAGCAAATTTGGAGTGCGGTCGCGAAGGGAGGAACGGCCAGTCCTCCGTAGCTCGTAGAGCGAAGGTGGAAACGCAGCTACCGCTTTCGACGGGACGGGTGAGCATGCGCAGCCCCAGGCACCCGATGGCGGGAGCATGCTGGCATGCGCAGGCGCGATGTGCTTTCGAATGCCACAAACCGCTCGAAAGCGGCAGCTCCACTCATTCTTCGTTGCGCAGCCGCACTCCAAAAACGCCTAGACAGCCATGCCTGATGATCCCGCTTCAATCCTCCACGTGCTCGAGCACATACCTGTGCAGCCTGTTTCGGAAGTGCTTGCTGTCGGCGTGGTAGAGCGCAAAGAACTCCGAGTGCAGCGTGAACCGAAGGGCCGGGACGAATGCCCCGCCCAAGAGAATCTTCCACAAATGCCCCATTTCCCTCGGTGTGGGGTAACCGCAGGCACAGCCCACCCACCGAAGTTTCTCCGGTGGCGGCTGCCCGATCCTCACTCCGCCCCCACCTCGATCTGAAACGGCGTCAGCATGGAGAGCGGCGCGCCAGCCTCGTCCTCAAAGGGGTACACCTGGATATTCGGCACCACGCAGCGGAGGTGGAAGTCGAAGAAGGCGCGCATGTACTCCGCCGTCACGGGTGCCTCCGGATTCATCTGCCGCCAGAGGATGGCTTTGATGACGTAGCCGTGGCAGACCACCACGATGCGCTGCTCCGCACGTTGCCGCAGTGCCGCGAGGGATTGGTCAATGCGGGCGCAGAATTCGCGAAAGCTTTCCGCGCCCTCGCCATCGCAGTAGTCGGGGTCGCAGCGCTCCCAGTACTGGCGTGCGGGCTCGCGCCGCAGATCCTCGGTGGTGCCGACGTAACGCGCCGGGGCCAGAAAGGTCAGCTCATGCAGCGGCAGGGTTATCACCGGCGCCTGCGGGTGTCTTTTGCACAGGGGTGCTGCGGTGTACGACGTGCGCGAGTAGCGCGAGACCACGATGAGATCCGGCACCGTGCGCCACTGCGCCCCCAGCGCCACCGCCTGCGCCAGCCCCTTCTCGCTCAGCCCGATGGCATGCGGCGTGTCCGTGGGAAAGCCCGCGTTGCTCAGGCTTTCAGCATGACGGATGAACCAGATCGTTTTCTTCATAGGGGGCGTCTGCCATAGGCGTGCTGAGGTGGGATGGCAAATGCTGCCGACAGAAGATGAAAACACTGCTCACTTCACACCCGTCTTCATTTCGGCCTTCGCTTTCAACTGGTGGCTCTTATGCAGGGCATAGCCAACAGGCATGTAAATCATGAAAATGCAAAAAAGCCCCTGCATAGCCATGAGCAGCCAGTACCGCCGCGGCTGCCGATTGCGCGAGACCCTATAACCTCGGGTAAACAGGCAGCCCGTGCTCAGAGCCTGCGCAACACAGCCCGCCAGGAAGAACACCACTGCTGGCACAAACCATGTGACCCCGCTGAACTGATGAATCGCCACACCACACGCGGCCGAAACCAGCGAAAGTCCGAACAATCCCCAAAACCAAGGTGAGTCAAATTTCATGATCCGTATGGCCTTCTCCGGCTTTAGCCTGCTGACCTCCTCCTTGTCTCGCACGATCTTCCACCCCAGCAGCCCGCCGCCACGGATCTCCCCGCACTTCGGACACTCCATCTTCAGCCCTTCCGGGCGCTCCAAATACGCCAGCCCCGCCCGTGCGCAAAACGGGCACATCAGAAGCAGACTGCGCCGCGTGATCTTCACCCCCAGCACCAGACCCACCAGCCCATAGACGACCATCAGCGGGAAGAAGTACCCCTCAATCGGAGAGGTGTCCCCGCAGGACTGCCGAGGATACAGCAGCATGTTGAGCATCCACCCCAGCCCCAGCACCCACGGAGCGCTACGAATGGCATAGAAACATAAGCGGTAACTCAGCATGCCCCCGAGTGAATCTGATCCCCGCATTTTTGGCAATGACACTCTCGAGCGTGGATTGGAATCTGCAGTGCTGGTAGCACGCACACTTTGCCGGGTGCTACTCAGAGGAAATGCGCGGCTATTTTTTATTCAGCCCCTGCAATGAGCCTGGAGGTGATTTCCGCGCCCTCTTTTTCAGAACCGTCGCCAAGATATTCAACCACGTAAGACACAGCACAATCAATGCAGCTATCGGAGCCACCGTGGGCATAGCTTTCATGATGCCGCCGAGAACAAGATTGTCCTGCCATATCGTCGGCGCAAGCCAGCGCATGGCTGAGTAAACGGCTCCCGCGAGGATGAAACTCACCCACCACGGGCAGTCATGAACGAGCATGTAGGGAATGGATTCTTCGCGCCGCGACATGCACAAATCTCCGCACAGCGCGTGAAGCTGTCACGGAACATTTCATCTCAAGTTCACGACTCAAACACGAGGCGGCATGCGACGATTGGGCCGCATGCCCACCCATGTGCGGGAGGAGAAAAATCAGACGAGCCTCGTCCCTCACTACTTCTTCATCTCCGCCTTCAGCGCGGCTTTATCCGCAGCCATCTGGGCGAGGGCTTCGGCCTGTCTTGCCTTCTGCTTGGCTTCGTATTCGGCGATGGCTTTGGCGCGGGCTTCGGCGCGGCGGGCTTTGGCTTCTTCCTCGGCCTGGGTGGATTTGGCGCGTTCGGCGTCCTGCTGAGCCTTGATGGCGGCGGCTTCGGCGGCGCGCTGTTCCTTCTCCAAACGGATGGCTTCCTTCTCGGCCTGCTGCTTGGCCTTCAGCTCGGCAGCGGCGGCGCGGAGGGCTTCTTTTTCGGCCTCGGCCTGGGCTTTGATGGCGGCCTTTTCAGCCTCGGCCTGTTCTTTGGCCAGACGTGCAGCTTCCTTGGCGGCTTCTTTCTCAGCCAGGGCCTGGGCCTTGGCGGCGGCTTTTTCAGCATCGGCCTGCTCTTTGGCCAGACGTGCGGCTTCCTTGGCGGCAGCCTTCTCGGCATCGGCCTGTTCTTTGGCGAGACGGGCGGCTTCCTTGGCTTCGGCGGCGGCAGCTTTCTCGGCCTCCTTCTGGGCCAGGAGAGCGGCCTTGGCCTCGGCAGCAGCCAGCATGGCGGCCAGCTTCTCAGCCTCGGCTTTCTCCTTGGCAGCGGCTTTCTCGGCGGCCTCCTGCTCCTTGGCGATGCGGGCGGCCTCCTTGGCGGCGGCTTTCTCAGCCTCGGCCTGCTCCTTGGCGATGCGGGCGGCCTCCTTGGCGGCGGCTTTCTCAGCCTCGGCCTGCTCCTTGGCCAGTCGCGCGGCTTCCTTGGCAGCCTCCTTCTCGGCCAGTTCACGGGCCTTGGCCTCGGCTTTCTCCTGGGCAGCCTGTTCTTTGGCCAGGCGCTCGGCCTCCTTGGCGGCTTCCTTTTCGGCCAGTGCCTGCGCCTTGGCCTCGGCGGCGGCCAGCATGGCGGCCAGCTTCTCAGCCTGGGCGCGCTCCTTGGCGGCGATCTTTTCTGCCTCGGCCTGCTCCTTGGCCAGACGGGCGGCTTCTTTGGCGGCCTCCTTCTCGGCCAGCGCACGGGCTTTGGCCTCCTCCTTCTCAGCGAGTTCTTTGGCCTTGATGGCGGCGGCGGCGGCGCGCATGGCCTCCAGCTCCAGTGCGGCCTGCGCCTTGGCAGCGGCGGCGGCTTCTTCCTTGGCGATACGGGCAGCTTCCTTCTCGGCGATGGCTGCGAGGCGTGCTGCTTCCTTGTCTGCCAGCGCCTGGGCTTTGGCGGCCTCCCGTGCGGCGATGTCTGCGGCCACCCTGGCCTCGGTGGCGGCGGTGAGCTGCAGGCTGAAGTCGATCATCTTCTGGCTGAGCTCCGCAGCCGTGGCGGTCAGTTCAGCGGCGGCTTCATCCAGCACTCGCGGCTGGATTTCCAGCACCTGGAGTTTCTGCGCAGTGTCAGCAAGAAGGGCAATGAATTTGGGATCGAGCTTGGTGGTCATGGGCGGAAAAATCGGGCGGGCATGAATGATCAGAGATGGGCATGTGTAAAGACGGGAATAACATTCAAAATGCAGCCTCTCACCGCAGCCAGCGACGCTGGACCACCGCAAGTGGGGGAGAGAAAGCGCCCGCCCTTTCTCGATGCCCCACCGACCCTCCGCTTGACCACCTGACCACTCTTGCCGACAACCTCTGCCCATGCGCCTTTCCATCCTCTCCGCTGCCCTGCTCTCACCCGCCCTCGCCAGCCTCGCGGCGGAGTACGCCCCGCTCACCCTGGGCGCGAACCAGCTCTCCATCGCCACGGGAAAGCCCTCTCTGGTGCTCATGTCCAGCGGCTCCACGCACATCCCGGTGTGGTCGCTTTCCGGTGGCACCGAGGGGCAGTCGGTGTGCGGAGTGGTGAGCGGGCTGCCGCGCGACTGCGGCGGCGTGCGCGTGGAGATCACCGTAACCTCCACCGATGCGGAAACGGGCCCCGCCTTTGAGGATGTGTACCGCGTGCACCTCTCCCAGATGATTGAAGGGGCCCCCTTCACCGCCCGCCATCTGCAGGGCGATCCCGTGCGCACCACGCTGCCTGCCGGGCCGCTGCATTCCCGCACCATCGTGCTCAATGCCTACTACAAAGTGCAGCCCGGCGCGCCCCTGTGCGTGCGCATTCAGCGCGAGCCCGGAGACCCTGCCGACACCTTCACCCGCCCGATGGGTCTTGCAGCCGTGACAATCACCCCCATCAAAGCCCCCGCCGCGCCCTTCGTGGTGCAGGACGTGCCGGGCTACAACTCCTGGCCCATGCTCCAGGCCATGGGCGACAAGCTGGTGTGCGTGTACACCCGCGGCTCCGGCCACACCATTGGCGAAGACGCCCGCGCCACCTACGCACGCACCTCCACCGACGGCGGCAAGACGTGGACGCCCGAGACCACCGTGGCAAACTCCCCCGGCTACGGCGATGTGCCCGTGGGCAAGGGCCTGGACTCCACCGGCGCGCTGCTCGCCTGGGTGCGCCGTGTGGGCAAGGAATGGCACCAGGATCTCTACCGCAGCACCGATGGTGTGAACTTCACCCTCATCACCACACCCACGCTGGACCCGCGCCCCGTGCAGATCACGGATATTTTCTCCGTGCCCACCGTCGGCCTCATGGCGCTGTGGTTTGCCGGTGACTATGGCGACCAGGGCCCCACCCACTCCTGGGGCATGCTGACCAGCGCGGACGATGGCAAGACGTGGACGCAAACCACCATCGAGTCCGGTTTGACGAAAGCGCAGTGGCCCACCGAGCCCTCCGCTGTGTACCTCGGCGAGGGCAGGATCCTCGCCATCGGCCGCACGGAGAGCGGCGCACCCACCACCGAGCGTGCGCAGTTCCAGATGACCTCCACCGACCATGGCAAGACCTGGAAGCGCGAGCAGACCAACATCACCAACGTGCTGATCTCCACCCCCAGCCTGATCCTCGATGCCAAGACCGGCCTGCTGAGCAACTACTACTACCAGCGCGGCCAGGCAGGCGTGCTCTGGCGCAGGCTGGTGAAGCCGGAGACCGTGTTTGAGCATCCGCTGCAATGGCCCGCCCCCGAAGCCGTGGCCGCCGGGAGCGACAGCACCATCGACGCCGGCAACGTGAACGCCACGGTGATCGGCGACACGCATTATCTCTCCTACTACTCCGGCAAGGCTCCAAACACAGCGGTGCAGGTGAAGGCGCTGGAGGCGCCGAAGGACGGGAAGAAGAAATAGCCGGCAGGCTGCCCGCATGAATTCCATTTGACCGCAAGGCAGCCGCCTTTACATACCGACCGGTCTGTATGTCAAAGAAAGCCGCCAGGACCAAACGGGAGCGCGATCCTGCCGCCAGCCGGCAGCGGCTGATCGACGCCACCGTGCGGCTCATGCTGCGGCAGGGCTTTGCAGGCACTTCGGTGGACATGATCTGCCAGGAGGCGGGCATGACGAAGGGGGGCTTTTTCCACCACTTTGAAAACAAGGAGTCGCTGGCCCTCGCCGCCGTGGAGTGGTGGGGCCGCATGGGCACCGCACAGTATGCGGAGGCGTGGAAGGACGAGACGCTCGATCCCCTGGCGCAGCTGCACCGCATGCTGGACATCATGGCCGGCTTTACCCGCAGGCCCGGAGTGCACTGCACGTGCATGGTGGGCATGATGTCACAGGAGCTGGCCGCCACCAGCCCTGCCCTGCGGTCCGCCTGTGAAAAGGAGCTGACCCTCTGGACCACCCATGCGGCCAAAATGCTGAGCGCCGCGAAGAAAAAGCACCGGCCGAGGGCAAAGTTTGACCCCGTGCAGGTGGCGTGGTTTCTCAACAGCCTGTGGCAGGGCTCCATGCTCGTGGGAAAAACCTGTCGCTCCCAGGAAATGATCCGTCACAATCTGAAGCTGGCCCGCTCCTATGTGGACGGACTGTTTGAAAAGCCCTGACTCCCCGCCGACGACTCCGCATGAACGAACCGGCCACGCCCACCGAAGCCACCAGCGCCACCTCCTGCGCGCAGCTGGCCACGGAGCATTTCTTCCGGCATGAGTCGGCGCGCCTGGTGGCCACGCTGGCGGGGCAGTTTGGCGCGCAGCGGCTGCAGTGGGTGGAGGACGTGGTGCAGGAGGCGCTGGTACGCGCCCTGCAGACCTGGCCCTACCGGGGTGTGCCGGACAATCCGGCCGCGTGGCTCACGCAGACGGCCCGCCATCTGGCTCTGGACCAGCTGCGCCGTGAGCAGCGCTGGGACGAGCGCCAGGAGGGCATCTCCGCCGAGCAGGCACGCTGGATGGCCGTGCCGGTGGAGGAGACCGCGTGGGACGAAGCCCACCTGCGCGATGACACCCTGCGCCTCATGTTTGTGTGCTGCCACCCGCAGCTCTCCGCAGAGGCCCAGATCGCGCTGGCGCTGCGCACGCTGTGCGGCCTCAGCCCGGCGGAGATCGCGGCAGCCTTTGTCACCACCGAGGCCGCCATTTCCAAAAGACTGGTGCGGGCACGGGCGCGCATCCGCGAGCTGGAGCTGCCCTTTGAACTGCCCGAGGCGCATGAGCTGCCGCAGCGGCTGGAGGCGGTGCTGGCCTCCCTCTACCTGCTCTTTAATGAAGGCTACAAGGCCAGCAGCGGCGAGCATCTGGTGCGTGCGGATCTCTGCCATGAGGCCATCCGCCTCGCGGGGCTGCTCGTCACCCACCCCGCCACCGGTCTGCCGCAGTGCCACGCGCTGCTGGCGCTCATGCTGCTGAGCGCCTCGCGCCTGCCTGCACGCACGGACGAGGCCGGAGACATCCTCCGCCTGCATGAGCAGGACCGCAGCCTGTGGGATCAGGCGCTCATCCATCGCGGCATCCAGCACCTGCAGCTCTCGGCGCGCGGAGAGGCGCTCTCCGAATACCATCTGGAGGCCGGCATCGCCGCCTGCCACTGCACGGCGTCCACTCACGCAGCCACGGACTGGGCGCGCATCCTCACGCTGTATGATCAGCTCGTGCTGCTCACCTCCTCCCCGGTGGTGGCGCTGAACCGCGCCATCGCCGTGGGGCGTGTGCAGGGCGCGCAGAGCGGGCTGGACGCCCTGGCCGCCGTGAAGGGGCTGGACACCTACCTCTCCCTGCACGCGGCGCGCGGCGCCTTTGCCGCAGAGCTGGGGCAGCACCAGACCGCCGCCACCCATTATTGCCGGGCGCTGGCACTCGCGGCGCTGCCCTCGGAGCGCCGCTTTTTTGAAAGCCGGATCGCCGACTGTGAAGCCGCAGCCGGCACAAATTAAAAAAACTTTGTCACCGCTGTCCTTTTCCGTCCCGCCCGTTCGTCGTCCTCTTTGAACCCCCGTGCTTTTCCCCTGCTCCGATGAATCCTGAAACACCACTGAATGACTACCTCGTGATCTCACGCGGCCACTGGGACAATGCCAAGACCAAGGAGCAGATCGACACGGCCATCACCGATTTCTACGCCTGGCTCTACGCCCACATCGACGCGGGCCGCATGCGCGCCGGCAGCCGCCTGGGCACCGAGGGTGCGTCGGTGTCCAAGGCAGGCGTGGTCACGGACGGCCCCTTTGGCGAGGCCAAGGAAGTGGTGGGCGGCTACTGGTTTGTCAGCGCCCGCAGCCTGCAGGAGGCCGCCGAGCTGCTCTCCCACAGCCCCACGCTGCAGTGCGGCCTCCGCTACGAGGTGCGCCCGCTGGAGTCCAGAGCCTGCACCGCCTCAGATCTCACCAACGAAACCCCGCCCCGATGAATCCCCAAAACCCCACTGATGAATATCTGCTGCTCATTCGCGGCACCCACTGGAACCACGGCATGTCCCCCTCGGAGCTGCAGCATGTGATGACCGACTTTTACGCCTGGGTGGACCGCCTGGGCAAGACGGGCATCCACCGCGGTGCGCAGCCGCTGATGGAGGAGGGCAGGATCGTCTCCGGCCCCAAGGGCGCCAATGTGACCGACGGCGTCTTTGCCGAATCCAAGGAGGCCATCGCGGGCTACTTCCGCATCGCCGTGGGCAGTGTGGACGAGGCCGTGCGCATCGCCCAGGAGTGCCCCATCCTGCAATACGGCGCCAGCATTGAGGTGCGCCCCATCGCCGATCTCTGCCGCCCCATGGCCGAGGTGAAAAGCTCCAGCATGCATTGATTTCACACCACACCCAGCACCACCATGAGCACCCCCGACCACAGCTACCCCGCCTTCAGCCCCTACATCACCGTGCAGGATGCCGCAGCGGCCATCTCCTTTTACCAGCAGGCCTTTGGCGCCACCGAGCGCTTCCGCCTCGTGGACGCCTCCACCGGAAAGATCGGCCACGCCGAGCTTAATCTCAATGGCCTCCTCCTCATGCTGTCCGATGAAAATCCGGCCTGGAACAAATCTCCCCAGACGCTGGGCGGCACCCCGGTGAAGTTTTCCCTCATGGTGGAAAATGCGGACGCCGCCGTGGCCAGGGCCGCAGCAGCAGGAGCCACGGTGCAGATGCCTGCGACGGACATGTTTTACGGCTTCCGCAGCGGCTGTGTGTGCGATCCCTTTGGCCACATCTGGCTGCTGCAGCACGAGATCGAAAAAGTATCCCCTGCCGAAATGCAGAAGCGCTGGGACTCCATGACGGAGAAGTGCCCGGCCTCCAAGGAATAAGCCAGGCAGCATCACCCAACCCAGCACACACCATGATCAAGAAAGTCTTCCTCGGCCTTGTGGCCGTCATCGCCCTCATCTGCATCGCCGCCTCGTTTCAGTCGGACGACATGACGGTGACCCGCAGCGCCACCACCACGGCGGCACCCGCCACGGTCTTTAAAATCGTGAACGACTTCCGCCAGTGGGATGCGTGGTCCCCCTGGTCCAAGCTGGACCCCGCCATGAAGAAGACGCTGGAAGGCCCGCCCGAGGGCGTGGGTGCCATCTACCGCTGGAGCGGCAACAACGAAGTGGGCGAAGGCAGCACCACGCTGGTGGAGAGCAAGCCAGGCGAAAAGATCGGCATGAAGCTGGAATTCGTGCGCCCCTTTGCCGGCAGCAGCGATGTGCAGTTCACCTTCGCCCCCGAAGGCACCGGCACCAAGATCACCTGGGCCATGCAGAGCAAGAAGCCCTTCATCGGCAAGATCATGGGCATGTTCATGGACTGCGAGAAGATGTGCGGAGACCAGTTTCTCGAAGGTCTGGCCAGTCTGAAAAAGCTGGCCGAGGCCGCGCCGAAATCCTGAGCCACCACCACACTCCACCACATCCTGCCATGCTGTCTCCGCTGACCGTGCTGCAAACCGAGCCCCGCCCTGCGGCGGTGATCCACATCACCGTGCCGCGTGAAAAAATCCAGGAGGTGATGGGCGCGGCCATCCAGGAGGCCGTGGCCGCTGCGGGTGCACAAGGCATCGGCCCTGCGGGACCGGTGTTTGCGCACCACTTCGACATGACGCCGGGCATCTTTAATTTTGAAGTGGGCGTGCCGGTCTCCGGCCCTGTGGCCGCGACGGGTCGTGTGAAGCAAAGCCAGCTGCCCGGCGGCAAGGTGGCACGCACGATCTACACCGGCCCCTACGAGGGCCTGGGAGATGCCTGGGGAGATTTCATCGACATGATCGAAGCCGCAGGCCACACACGCGCCCCGAATCTCTGGGAGTGCTACCTCACCGACCCGACCACCACGCCCAATCCCGCCGACTACCAGACGGAACTGAACCACCCCAATCTTTAAAATACCACGCCATGCCATTACCCGCCCCCATCGAATCCCCCATTTCTGAGCGCGAACTCGTTCTCGTTCGTGAAACCGACGTGCCTCGCGAGAAACTCTACTCTGGATGGACTCAGCCGGACCTTCTCGTGAAATGGTTCACGCCAGCGCCCTGGGTCACCACCGCGTGCGAGATCGACCTGCGCCCTGGCGGCACCTGCAAGACCACCATGCGCAGCCCCGAAGGCCAGGAGTTTCCCAATGTGGGCGTGTATCTGGAGATCGTGCCCAATGAGAAGCTCGTCTTTACCGATGGCTATCTGCCAGATTGGGAGCCCAATCCGAACAACTTCTTCACCGCCGTGCTCACCTGGGAGACACTGCCCACCGGCAAAACCCGCTACACCGCCCGCGCCCTGCACTGGACCAAGGAGGCCTGCGAAAGACACGCCGCCATGGGCTTTATGGACGGCTGGGGCAAGGCCTTTGACCAGCTCGTCGAACTCATGAGCAAGTAACACCTTTCAACTTCACATCCACCCCATACCACCACCATGTCCCAGTCCTACATCCAGCCCTATCTTTTCTTCGGCGGCCGCTGCGAAGAAGCTCTCGAATTCTACAAGACCGCCATCGGCGCCGAGGTGCAGATGCTCATGCGCTACAGCGACAGCCCCGAGCCCGCACAGCCCGGCATGCTGCCCGAAGGCTATGAAAGCAAGGTCATGCACGCCAGCTTCAAGGTGGGCGGCAGCGTCATCCTGGCCTCCGATGGCTGCGGTGGCGAGGAGAGCAAAGGCTTCCGCGGCTTCTCGCTCTCCGTGGCCCTGCCCACCGAGGCGGAGACAAAGAGCGCCTTTGACGCCCTGGCCGCAGGCGGCAGCATCACCATGCCCCTGGGCAAGACCTTCTGGTCCTCCTGCTTTGGCATGCTGCAGGACAAATTCGGCATGGGCTGGATGATAACGCTGGCCCCGGGTGCTGATCCTCTGAATGCGTGACCCCAGGCCATCATGCAAAAGATCAGCACCTTTCTATGGTTCCATGAAAACGCCGAGGAGGCCGTGCGCTTTTACCTCGATGTCTTCAAAGACGGCCGGATCCTGCGCACCACCCGCTACCCTGAGGTGCCGCAGGAGGAGAGGCCGCCCTGCCCGCCCGCGGGTACCGTCATGACCATCGAGTTCCAGCTCTTTGGCCAGAACTACACCGCACTCAATGGCGGCCCTCTCTTCACTTTCAATGAGGCCATCTCCATCGCCGTCTCCTGCCAGACTCAGGAGGAGGTGGACCGCTATTGGGATGCCCTCACCGCAGACGGCGGCACCCCGGTGCAATGCGGATGGCTGCGGGACAAATACGGCCTCACCTGGCAGATCGTCCCCGCTGTCCTCATCGACTTCATGGCCTCCGGCGATCCCGCTCTGTGCACGCGCGTCAATCGCGCCATGCTCAAGATGGTGAAGCTCGACATCGCCACTCTCCAGCAGGCTGCCGCAGCCGCCTGATTTCCTACATCTTCCTTTCCACCTCATGAGCCAATCTTCCTCCGAAATCATCAGCACCCGTCTTTTCTCCGCCAGCCGCGACCGGCTCTTCACCGCCTTCAGCGACCCGGCGCAGCTCGCGCTGTGGTGGGGCCCCAAGGGGTTCACCAACACCTTTGACGAATTCGACTTCCGCCCCGGTGGCGACTGGAAATTCACCATGCACGGCCCGGACGGGAAGGACTACGCCAATCACACCCGGTTCATTGAGATCGTGCCCGCAGAGCGCATCGTGTATGAGCACATCGCACCTCATTTCCAGATGACGATCACCCTGGCAGATGAGGACGGCGGCACACGCATGACGTGGCGCATGCAGTTTCCCAGCGCAGAAATGTGTGCGCGCTTCCAGCCCATCTGCGTGCCCGCCAATGAAGAGAACTTTGACCGCCTCGCCGCCCACATCAAATAAAGCAGCCCCGTGCCGCACAGGCTCGTATCCTTCGCCGTTCTGCTTTCCCCACACGCCACCTCCGCTCCCATGAAATACGCTCCCACCGTTGCCTCCATCCTGCTCGGACTTCTGTTTGTGATGTCCGCCATCACTGTCTTGTTCAATCTGGCCCCCATGCCGGAGCTGCCCAAGGACACCCCCATCTCCCACTTCATGGCGGCCTTTGGCCCCACAGGGTACATGAAGTTTGTGAAGGTGATCGAGCTTCTCGGCGGCATCCTGCTCGTCATTCCAAAGACACGGAATCTCGGCCTGCTCTGCCTGGGCCCCATCATTTTGAACATCCTGGCCTTCCACCACTTTGTGGCAGGAGATGGCATTCTGCAGCCCATGCTCATCGTCATCTCACTCCTGGCTGTGTACCTGGTCTGGGCCGACCGCAAGGCCTGGGCTGGCCTGCTGCGGTAGGATAGTGGTGCGGGTGCGCGCGCCACACCATACGGCCCCCCGCTGCGTTCACACGCCTTACGTGGCTGGAATGCCCAGCCCATACGCGGCACGGGCATGCAGGCACTTTTCGTCTCCCACCTCCACGCTGCGGCAGGGCGTGGTACGCTGCTCGTAGATGCGGCAGGAGACACATGCGCCTACTTCCCCTTCCAGGTTCACACAGCGCACCGGCTTCTGCTCCGTACCACGAAAGCACACCTGCCAGGGGCTTACCTGCACCAGCAGGCTCTCATCCAGCCCGCGCTGCGCCGCCTCCTGCCAGTAGAAGGAGACGCGGTAGTGCGCGCAGCATGCACCACAGCTCTGGCAGGGAGAGATGGCGGGCGATGACGAGTGGATGGTCATGAAAAAGCAGTAATGCCCGCTGGCAGGCATGAAACAAAGCAGAAAGAGCGCAGGCCGCACGCAGTCCGGAGAACAATCTCGGCACAAGACCGGCCATTTACTTGGCCGTTTTGCCAAGCAGTTTGAGTTCCAGCCATACAATACAAGAACACCGCTCACCCCGGCGTAGCCTTCCACCACCATGAAAACCATCCAAGTTTACGATCCTCCCATGTGCTGCTCCACCGGCATCTGCGGCACGAATGTGGACCCCAATCTGGTCAACTTTGCCGCTATTCTCTCCCAACTGGCCGGTCAGGGTGTGAAGGTGGAGCGGCAGAATCTCGGCCAGCAGCCCATGGCCTTTGCGCAAAACCCGGTAGTCAAAGAGGCGCTGCAAAAGGAGGGCACCGGCGTGCTGCCCCTGATCTTTCTCGATGGAGAGATCTACATGAAAGGCCGCTATCCCACCCATGACGAGCGCCCGGTCTTTTTCCGCGCCGCGCTTGGCATTCAGGAGGAGCCATCATGAAACTCCCGCTCTATCAGCCCTCAGCCGCCACAGCCACCCGCTTTCTCTTTTTCACCGGCAAGGGAGGTGTGGGAAAGACCTCGCTGTCCTGTGCGGCGGCGCTGAGGCTCGTGGAATCCGGCAGGCGTGTGCTGCTGGTCAGCACCGACCCGGCCTCAAACCTGGACGAGGTGCTGGAGACCCGGCTGACGAACCATCCCACTCCCATCGCGGGGGCACCCGGGCTGGATGCCATGAACATCAATCCCGTGGACGCAGCCGCAGCGTATCGTGAGCGGCTCATCGGCCCCATGCGCGGCCTTCTGCCAGAGGCGGCGCTGCGCAGCATGGAGGAGCAGCTTTCCGGATCATGCACCGTGGAGATCGCGGCGTTTGATGAATTCTCCGGCCTCATCGGCAATCCCCAGGCGGTGCAGGGCTACGACCACGTCATCTTTGACACCGCACCCACCGGGCACACGCTGCGGCTCATGAGCCTGGCCAAAGCCTGGGATCAGTTTCTGGAGAGCAACACCAGCGGCACCTCCTGCCTCGGCCCATTGGCGGGCTTGGAAAAGCAGCGCGTCATTTACGAGGCCACGGTCCGCACGCTGGCGGATGCCACGGCCACCACGCTCGTGCTCGTCAGCCGGCCTCAAGGCGCAGCCCTGCGCGAAGCGGAGCGTACCTCCAAGGAGCTGCGCGCCATCGGTGTGGGAAACCAATGCCTCGTGATCAACGGCACCTTTGAAACACCGTGTGCAGAAGATCAAACCGCACAGGCCATGCAGCAGCGCGGCCAGTCCGCGCTGGAGGCGGCGGCAGACTTCATCCACAGCATGCCCAGCTATACCGTGCCGCTGCGTGCCATCAATATTCTCGGCATCGGCGGGCTGCGTGTGCTGCTGAGCGGCGAGGCGCCGGGCAGCCGCCCGCCCGAAGAGCCCGGCGGCTGGACTCCGCCTGAAATGGAGAGCCTGGCAGATCTCGTCAGCTCCATGGAGCAGCAGGGCCACGGCGTCATCATGACCATGGGCAAGGGCGGCGTGGGCAAGACCACTGTGGCCGCAGCCATCGCCGTCATGCTGGCCCGGCGCGGCCACGCCGTGCATCTCAGCACGACCGATCCCGCCGCACATGTGGCCCAGACCCTGCATGGCAAAGTGGATGGGCTCACCCTCAGCAGGATCGATCCCGCCGCAGAGACCGCCGCGTATCAGCACGAGGTCATGCAGGCCCAGGGCGGTGCGATGGATGACGCAGGCCGTGCGCTGCTGGAGGAGGATCTGCGCTCCCCATGCACGGAGGAGATCGCGGTGTTTCGCGCCTTTGCCCGCGAGGTCGGCCAGGGCGTGAACCGTTTCGTGGTGCTGGACACCGCACCCACCGGGCACACCCTCCTGCTGCTGGATGCCAGCGAGGCCTATCACCGCGAGCTGGAGCGCCAGGCGCGCAGCACCCAGCCCGAGCAGGTGCTCAGGCTGCTGGAGCGTCTGCGGGATCCCGGCTACACCCGCATCCTGCTCATCACGCTGCCGGAGGCTACGCCGGTGCATGAGGCTGCGGCTCTGCAGGAGGATCTGCGCCGTGCACGGATCGAGCCCTTTGCGTGGGTCATCAATCAAAGCCTGCTCCATAGCGGCACCTGCGATCCGCTGCTGCAAAGCCGCGAGATTTCAGAGCACCGCTACCTGCTCGAGGTGGTGGAAAAGCAGGCCCGGCGCACCGCATGGCTCCCCTGGCAGCCGGAGGAGCCCGTGGGCCCGGACGCACTCGCCCATCTGGCCTCATCCAAACTCCAGACCGCAATGGTGCCTGCCTGATCTTCTCAGCTCTTCTGCGCGATGACGAACACGTGCATCTCAGGGTGCTGGTCATACTCCAGATGCCTCACGATGCAGCCAGCAGAGGCCAGCACCTGCAGCGTCTGCGGAATGCCGGGGGTGCTGTAGTGCATCGGCGGGCCCATGCTGCAGTCCTGCTTCTCTCCGGGCTCATCCAGACCACCGAGCGTGAAAATGAGGATGCCGCCAGGAGCCAGCGCGCCGCACAGCCGCGTGATCACCTCCGCACTCTGCGCCAGCGGCAGGTGCCAGATGCTGTCCCACGCGGTGATGAAGTCATACGCCCCCTCCGGCTCCCACTGGCACACATCCACATGATGAAAGGTGATGCCCGGATGCCGCTGCCGCGCCAGCTCGATCATGCGTGCGGAGATGTCCATCCCCTCCACGGCATAGCCATGCTGTGACAGCAGGCGGATGAAGCGCCCGTGGCAGCCGCAGCCCACATCCAGCGCCCGACCGCCGCCCTGCTGCTTGCGGAACCTGAGCGCGTGCTCGTGCTGGCGCATGCCGTTGGTCTCCAGATGCGGCTCCAGCCACTGGTGCGCGATCTCATCATAACTTCTGGCAATGTCTGCAGGCTGCATAGGCCGCGCAGACTCAGGGGGGATGCCCCCGCCCGCAAGTCCCGGCATATCCCTTCTTGTGCAGCCGCCCCCGTTTTGAGTAAAACCGACAAGCCTCTGAAATGTAGCCCCACTCTGGCACGTCACTGATGCTCCGCCAACCGGCCATCGTCACACGCCACATCCAGCCCATGTCCTCAGCCTCCACCAAATGGTACTCCTCTGTCACCCGCTACCAGTGGCTGGTGCTTCTCGTGGCTTCGCTCGGCTGGGTGTTTGATGCCTTTGAGGGGCAGATTTACAATCTCACGCGTGCCGACATGCTGCCCGATCTGCTGCATGTGAAGCCGGACGATGCGCTGGTGAAGGTGTGGGGAGAGCGCTTTCTGGGCATCTTCCTGCTGGGCGGCACCTTTGGCGGCCTGCTCTTCAGCTCGCTGGCGGACAAATGGGGGCGCAATCCGGTCATGGCGCTCACCATTCTCTTTTACTCGCTCTTCTCAGGCGTCACCGCCTTTGCCAGCGAGATCTGGCAGGTGGGCGCGCTGCGCTTTCTCGTGGCCATGGGCGTGGGCGGCGAGTGGGCTGTGGGCGCGGCTCTGGTGGCGGAGGTCTTTCCCAAAGAAGCACGCGAGCGCGCAGGCGGCATCTTCCACGCCACGAGCGTGGCCGGTCTGTGGCTGGCCACGGCAGCAGCACGCTATGTGGGTCATCAATGGGAGAAGGCTTATCTCATTGGTGTGCTGCCTGCGCTTCTGGTGCTGTGGGTGCGTCTGAGCATCAAGGAACCCGAAGCATGGAAGGAGGCTCGCACCTCCAAGGCGAAGGGCATGGGCAGCTTCAGCGAACTGCTGGGAGATGTACGCTGGCGCTCACGGGCGATCTTTGGCGCGCTGCTGGCCATGGTGGGGCTGGCCACCTTCTGGGGTGTGGTGGTTGCCGGTCAGGATCTCGCGGCAGATTTTTTAAAGAAGGCCGGAGATGATGAATGGGCGGACAAATCCAAGATCGCCTTCGGGTACATCCAGACCGCAGGTGCAGGTGCGGGCATGGTGGCCTTTGGGCCGTTGAGCGCCCGCTGGGGCTGCAAGAAGACCTTTGTCATCATGCACCTCGCCGCGCTGGCCATTACGCCGATCATCTGCTGGCTCCCCTCCTTTTTCGGGAGCTACACGCTGCTGCTCGTGCTGCTGCCGGTCTTTGGCTTCTTTGCGCAGGGCATCCATGCGGGCTATGCCGCGTATTTCCCCGCACTCTTCCCCACACACCTGCGCGCCACGGGCTCCGGCTTTTGTTTCAATACAGGCCGTTTGCTGGCCGCACCAGTGCTCATCTGGCTGAGCGCTTGGATGAAGTCAACCATGGACCTGCGCCTGGCCATCACCTCTCTCGGCGGCTTTTTCCTGCTGGGGCTGGTCTTCCTGGCTTGCCTGCCGGAGACACACGGGGAAGATTTGCCGGAGTAAACGCACGCGCCGCATGCCCTCGGTCCACTTCACTGCCAATCTCGCCCGCCAGACCACGGCACCAGTCTGCGAGGTGGACGGCACCACGGTGAGCGAGGCGCTGCACGCCGTCTTTTCACAACATCCCACGCTGCGCGGCTACGTGCTGGATGACCAGGGCGCGGTGAGACAGCATGTCGTGGTATTTGTAGATGGCACGGCCATCGCCGACCGCCGTAGCCAAGCCGATGCCGTGAAGCCGGAGTCGGAAATTTTCGTCATGCAGTCACTCTCGGGAGGATGAACACACCATGAGCACCAAACTCTATCTCGGCACACGCAAAGGACTCATCGAGGCGGAACGCACCACCACAGGGTGGAGCATCACGCGCTGCTCCTTCATTGGCGTGCAGGTGCCCATGCTGCTGCCACACGCAGCCGAGGGCATGGTTTACGCCGCCGTGGAGCACGGCCACTTTGGCACCAAATTTCACGCCTCTCAGGATGGCGGTGCCACCTGGGAGGAGCGCGCCTGCCCGGCCTATCCACCCAAGCTGGACAATGTGCCGGACGTGATCAATCCCGCGAGCCAGCAGGCCATCCCGTGGGATCTGAAAAAAGTCTGGGCGCTGGAGGCAGGTGCAGCCCCTGGAGAACTGTGGTGCGGCACGCTGCCGGGCGGTCTGTTTCATTCGCTGGATGGCGGTGCCTCATGGCATCTGGTGGAAAGCCTGTGGAATGATCCAGGCCGCGCCAAATGGATGGGCGGCGGCGCGGAGTGGCCCGGCATTCACACCATCCTCGTCGATCCGCGCAACCCTCACCGCCTCCTCATCGCCATCTCCTGCGGCGGCGTCTGGGAGTCGGTGGACAATGGCGCGAGCTGGAAAAACATCGGCTCCGGCATCCGCGCCGAATACCTGCCTCCAGAGATGGCCTTTGATCCCGGCATTCAGGATCCCCACCGCATCGCGTGGAGCACCGCGCAGCCGGACACGATCTGGATGCAGCATCACAATGGTATCTTCCATTCCACCGACGGCGGGCAGCAGTGGCGCGAGATCACGGACGCCAAACCTTCCACTTTCGGATTCGCCGTGGTAGCACACCCACTGGACCCGCAGACGGCGTGGTTCGTTCCCGGCATCAAAGATGAATTCCGCGTGGCCTGCGACGGCGCACTATGCGTCATGCGCACACGCGATGGCGGCCAGACCTTTGAAGCCCTGCGCAGCGGCCTGCCACAGGTGCACGCCTACCACCTCGTTTACCGCCACTGCTTGGACGTGAGCGGAGACGGCCGCACCCTCGCCTTTGGCAGCACCACCGGCTCCGTCTGGATCAGCGAAAACGGCGGAGACACCTGGGAACGCCTCAGCGCCGACCTGCCTCCGGTGTATTGCGTGCGGTTTGGGTGAGGCAGCATCAATCCATCTCCAGCTTGTCAAAGTACAGCCGGCCAGAGGAGGATTTCACCAAGAGTTTCTCGGCGAAGGTTTCCAGAAGCGCACGGTCTCTGAGAAAGCGGGTGGGAGATCTGCTGGCCACGGCGAGGGCGGCCAGCTCTGAGTCCGTCAGCCTTTCGACGGGTCTGCCAAACAGGCGCGAGGCCAGATGATGGATGCCCTTTCTGCCAGCGCCGTCATTCATGAACGCGCAGTACAGCATGTCGCGCTCTTCCCCGCTCAAATGCCAGTAAAGGGACCCAGTCCACAAAAGCCTGCGTGCCTGCCGGTGCAGAGAGGTCGTGTCGTCCAGCCCGTACTGCGAGAGCAGGCATCCGGCGGTGTGCTGATCGGGGAAGCCCTCCGCATGGAGGCATTGAATGAGAAATGGCGGCAGCACGGGAGTCGCGGCCTTTTGCACCTCGATCATCTTTCGAATCTGCGGCAGTCGTGGCCGGAATGACCTCACGTCTGAACGTAGAAAAAGCACACCCATGCCTGCGCCACACAGCATGGCCGCCACGAGCGGCATCTGCCAGAGCAGCCTGACGATGCGCCGGATGGTGATTGGGAAATGCAGGGGGGCTGGCCGTGGGCTGCGCATGAGGCGGGGGCGTGAAGCAGTCTCTACCTATGTGCAGGCTGGCGCATTTCCAAGAGCGGTTGTGTGAAAAGGAGGTGAAGTGGGCAGGGCTGCTTGGCCTCAATCAGCCGTCATTCGCCGGGTGATGGGCTTCATCGACGCAGCATACCATTCGATACCACACGGCCTCTCGCGGAGGGCTGGGGACAGCCTGCCTTACCTTGCCCTCATCGCACGTCCAGCGTGGGCAGGGAGCGCGGGCCTCCGAGCCCGCAGCAGGTCGTCCACGTCAAACGTGTGTGACTTGAGATCAAATGCCGCAGAGACGCTGGTATGCACTCTGCGAGTGGCACTGCCCATGTCATGGGAAAAGGCGGAGCTGTGAATGCACGCGGGGTGCTGCGGGCTCGGAGGCCCGCGCCCCTAATACGCCGCATGCCCCGGCGTGCGGGCAAAGGGGATGACGTCGCGGATGTTGGGCACGCCGGTGACGAACATGAGCAGGCGCTCAAAGCCGAGACCGTAGCCGGCGTGGGGCACGCTGCCGTAGCGGCGGAGGTCGGCGTACCAGGAGTAATTTTCGGGATCGAGCCCCTGCTTGGCCATGAGGGACTCCAGCACATCGAGACGCTCCTCGCGCTGGCTGCCGCCGACGATTTCGCCAATGCCGGGAACGAGGAGGTCCATGGCTGCGGCGGTTTTGCCATCGTCGTTCTGACGCATGTAGAAGGGCTTGATGTCCTTGGGGTAGTTGAAGATCGTCACGGGGCCTTTCACATGCTCTTCAGCCAGGTAGCGCTCGTGCTCGGTCTGCAGGCTGTCGCCCCAGACGACGGGGTGCTCAAAGGTGCGGCCGGATTTGAGCAGGATGTCCACGGCGTCGGTGTAGCTGATGCGCTCAAAGGGTTTTTCCAGCGTCTGCTTGAGGCGGTCGATGAGGCCTTTGTCGATGAACTTGTTGAAGAACTCCAGCTCGTCCGGGCATTCATCAAACATGGCCTGCACGAGGTAGCGCACGTGCTCCTCCGCCAGCGTCATGTCGGCGGTGAGATCGTAGAAGGCCATCTCGGGCTCGATCATCCAGAACTCGGCGGCGTGGCGCGTGGTGTTGCTGTTCTCCGCGCGGAAGGTGGGGCCGAAGGTGTAGATGTTTCCCAGCGCGCAGGCAAAGGCCTCTCCCTGAAGCTGGCCGCTGACGGTGAGGTAGGTGGGGCGGCCAAAGAAGTCCTGCTCGGGTTTCGTTGGTGTATTGGGCTTCAGCGTGGTCACCTGAAACATCTCCCCTGCCCCTTCGCAGTCGCTGCTGGTGATGATGGGCGTGTGCACGTAGAAGAAGCCGCGCTCCTGGAAGAAGCGGTGCACAGCGTAGGCCATCTTGCTGCGCACGCGGAAGACGCTGCCAAAGAGATTGGTGCGCGGGCGCAGATGGGCGATGGTGCGGAGAAACTCGGGCGTGTGCCCTTTCTTTTGCAGCGGGTAGGTGGCATCGGCCTCGCCCAGCAGGCGTAGCTCGGCGGCCTGCATCTCCCACTTCTGCCCGGCGGCGGGAGAGGCCACGAGATCGCCCACCACCTCCACAGACGCGCCGGTCAGGATGCGCGGCAGCAGCTCGGCCGTGGGCAGCGCGGCGTCCACCACGACCTGCAGGCCCTTGAAGCAGGAGCCGTCAGAGATTTCCAGGAAGGAGCATGACTTGGAGTCGCGCTTGGTGCGCACCCAGCCACGGGCGGTGATGCCGTTGCGTGCCGATTCGGAATGGAGAAGGGTCTGGATGGTGTCGAGGGCCATGCGCGGAAAATTAGCGTGCCCACGCGACGGGGCAAGGGCCGGTGGGCGGATAGAACCGCCCGAGGACTGAAAATGGGAGCACGCGCTCAGCGCTTCTCCCACAGCAGCGCGAGGAAGAGGGGGAACTCCTTGCGGGCGCGGTTTTCGGCGCGGGCGCGGGGGCCGGGCTGGCTTTCCTTGTGGGAGTACCACTCCTCCATACCAGCCAATACCAGACCTGCTGAGAAGCCGGTGCCGGTGAGGGTCTGCATGCTGCGGTGAAAGGAGACGGTGCTCTCGCTGTCGGCCTTCCCGGGGTGCATGACGATGGGGATGCTGAGCGTGCTGCTGTAGGCGTCGGTGCGGCGGTACTGGATCTTGCGCTCCTCATCATGCCCCCAGGCGGACTGGCGCGGGATGCGAAAGGCGGGGTGGTTCACCACCCAGAGCATGCGGCCGCCGGGGCGCAGCACCTTGGCGGCGGCGGCGGCCACGGTGTCCAGGTGCTCCATGTTTTGCACACAGAGGATGGCGGAGGCGGCATCAAATTCTCCCAGGTCGCCGATCTGTGCGGCATCGCGCGCGAGGTAGCGCACGGGGGGCTTCACAGGGTAGGTGCGCGCTTTCTGGATGAGCGTGGGCGCGGCATCCACTCCGGTGACCTGGCACCCGGCCTGAGCCAGTGCGCGGGAAAAGACGCCCTGCCCGCAGCCGAGATCCAGCACGCGCTCGCCGCGCTTGGGTGCCAGCAGTTTCAGGGCACCAGGGATGACCACAGCCTGGTAGAGCTCCGAGCCACGCTCTCCGATGATGCGGTCGTACCAGTCGGCGGATTTTTCCCAGGAGGTGCCGTGCTCCCGCAGGGGCTTTCCAGGACCAGCAGCCGGGCCGCCGGCAGGACGTGTACGCGGGCGTGGTCCCGGGCGGGGGCTGGGCTGTGAGCTGAAAGGGCGGCGTGGGGGCGGCGGCATGGTGGCATGATGCCGCAGCGGGCGTGGAATGCCAGCGGCAGCGCACAATGTCCTTACTTTTATCTTCCATGATGAGACGCGATATGACAGCCTCCACCGCCGTTTCTCCAGCCATGCCCACCCCATCCTCCCGTGCCGTCCCCGGTCTGATCCTTGCGGCACTGAGCCTGCTGAGCGCCTTTCTGCTGTTTCAGGTGCAGCCCATCATCAGCAAATTCATCCTGCCTTGGTTTGGCGGCAGCCCGGGGGTGTGGACCACGTGCATGCTGTTCTTTCAGGTGGTGCTCTTTGCGGGGTATGCGTATGCGCACACGCTGACGCTGCTGCCCCGGCGATGGCAGGGCATGGTGCACGGGCTGCTGCTGGGCGCGGCCATAGCCATGCTGCCCATCGCGCCCGGAGACACGTGGAAGCCCACGGGCACGGAGGACCCCGCACTGCGCATCCTGCTGCTGCTGCTGGCCAGCGTGGGGCTGCCGTACTTTGTGCTCTCCAGCACCAGTCCGCTGGTGCAGGTGTGGTTCACACGCACCACAGGCGGGGCCAATCCCTGGCGTCTGTATGCGCTTTCCAACATCGGCTCCCTGGCCGCGCTGCTGAGCTACCCGCTTTTCTTTGAGGTGCACTGGGATGTGCTGGAGCAGACCACGCTGTGGGCCGTGGGCTTTGGCGCATTTGTGGTCCTGTCTCTGGCTGGCGTGTGGCTGGACCGGCGGCAGGCGCTGGAAGCCGAGGCCCCTCAGGTGGTGGACTCCCCCGCCCCCTCTGCGGCCGAGGTGGCTGCCAATGACCACCCCGGCTGGTGGCGGCGGCTGCTCTGGGTGCTGCTGCCTGCGCTGGCCAGCAGCGTGCTGCTGGCGGCCACGAACCACGTGTGCCAGGACGTGGCCGTCATCCCCTTTCTCTGGGTGGTGCCGCTGAGCCTCTACCTGCTCACCTTCATCATCTGCTTTGAGCACGAGCGCTGGTATGTGCGCATCTCCGTGCTGTGGGCGGTGGTGGCGCTGCCGGTGCTCTTTCTCACCTGCACGGAGCACCGCCTGCAGGGCAAGCCGGTGTGGACCCAGTTTGAGCAGATGATGCACACCCACGTGCAGCCTGTGCTGAACAAGGTCACAGGGCAGGACTGGAACCTTGCCAGCATCGATGTGACGCCCAATTTCATCTGGGAGCTGGGCTGGTGCTTTGGCGCCATGTTTCTGGCCTGCATGCTCTGCCACGGCGAGCTGGTGCGGCTGAAGCCCGCGCCGCGCCGGCTCACGGAGTTTTACCTGCTCATGTCCGCAGGCGGGGCGCTGGGCGGCCTCTTCGTCAGCCTGGGTGCCCCGCATGTCTTCACCAGCTTTGCCGAGTGGCCCATCAGCCTGATCGTGGTGTGCGGCGTGGTGTGCATCATCCTTCTGCGTGCGGTGCTGAAAATGCGGCGCTGGAAGGAGTGGGTGCTGCTGGTGCTCATCACCGGCATGACGGGCGGCATTCTGTGGATGATGCATGAGGGAGGCCTGCTGGACTGGGAGCTGGTGCAAAAGCAGATCGATGCCGGGAAGCTGCCCGCAGGCGCGCTGTATGGCTCCCTGGCGGGCATCGGGCTCTGCATCCTGATCCTGGGCTGGCGCATGGTGCGCCGCGGCCGTCTGCGCCCGGGCCTCTTCTCCGCCATGCAGCTGGCCATGCTCTTCACCTTTCTGCTCATGGCCATGAGCGACCTCGGCTTCAAGCAGGACGAGAAGATCGAGCGTGTGCGCAATTTCTACGGCATGCTCTCCGTGAGCGAAGACCACTATGAGAGCGATGGCCAGTTGCTCAAATACCGCGAGCTGGTGAATGGCGGCATCATCCACGGCATGCAAAATCTGGGCAGCTCCCTGCAGGAGGAGCCCACCACCTACTACGGCCACCAGACGGGTGTGGGCAGGGCGCTGGACAGCATCAAGGAGAAGGCGGGCGCACGCATCGGCGTGGTGGGCATGGGCGCGGGCACGGCGGCCTGCTACGCACGCAGCGGGCAGAGCATCCGCTTCTACGACATCAATCCGGATGTGGTGCGCATCGCGGACAAGTACTTCACCTACCTGGCGGACGCCCGCAAGCGCGGCGCCACGGTGGAGGTGGTGGTCTCAGACGCACGCCTGGCGCTGGAGCGCGAGAAGTCGCAGCAGTTTGACGTGCTGCTGCTGGATGCCTTCAGCGGCGACTCCGTGCCGGTGCACCTGCTGACGCAGGAGGCCTTCGCCATCTATGACCGCCACATGAAGAAGGACGGCATCATCGCCGTGCACATCACCAACAGCTACCTGGTGCTGGCGCCGGTGATCGAAAAGATCGCCGCCGCCACCGGCTTCAAGACCACCCGCATCGCCACCGAGCTGGAAGGCGACCACGACTCCACCGACTACATCCTCGTCACGCGCAACGAAGCCTTTCTCAAGGCCACGCCGCCCAGCCTCGTGGGCAACGAGGTGGAGCTGAAGCACGACGTCCGCCTCTGGACCGACCGCTACCACAACCTGCTGCGGATCCTGGACATCCCGGAGAATGTGAAGGAGTGAGGGCGCGCACATGCCCGGCGCAGGTAAGGCGCTTGGTCCTCCAAGCGCCGCGGTCTGTCACACTGAAAACACCCCTGTAGGGCATCCACCCTCGCCAGCAGTCTTCCTCTTCCTCTTACTCCTCCTCCCTTTCCGAGAGGAAGAGTAGGAGGAAGAGAAGGATGACCGGCTCTCAGCTCGGGTGGGCATCCAGCACACGCCGGGCTCCGATGGCGGAGGGCTGGGGACAGCCCTCCCTACCTTCTCGCGCTGGGCGCGCACATGCCCAGCGCAGGTAGGGCGCTTGGTCCTCCAAGCGCCGCGGTCTGCCACACTGAAAACACCCCTGTAGGACATCCACCCTCGCCAGCAGTCTTCCTCTTCCTCTTACTCCTCCTCCCTTTCCGAGAGGAAGAGTAGGAGGAAGAGAAGGATGACCGGCTCTCAGCTCGGGTGGGTTTCACGCAAACACCGGGCTCCGGCGGCGGAGGGCTGGGGACAGCCCTCCGCCGCACCAGCCCTGCTCCCACACATCCGCAGAGTGAATTTGCGCGCAGGCGGGAACGCGCCCATCATGGCAGGCCCACCCACCATGCTACCCACCGACCCCGTCCCCACCCCGCAGCAGCTTTTCCGCTGGCTGGACAGCGGCCGCATCACCCGTGAGGAATTCCGAACTGCCATGGCCGTGCACGCGGGGGAGATCATCCAGGAGATGGAGCAGGCGCATGCAAACCCGCTCGTGGCCAAGTTCAACGAGCTCATGAACCGCCGCGAGGCCTGGAAATGGACCCGCCGCCACGGCGAGATGGTCATGCGCGAGATCCTGTGCGCACTGATGGATGAGGAGCGCTTCCCCCCGGCACGCTGGCTGTGGAACGCCGCCCACCGGCACGTGCCCGTGCACATCTTTTTCCGCACGCGCGGCACGCCGGTGATGCGCTTTCTGGAAATGAGCGTGCACCCGCAGAATGTGACCGTGGTGATCGAGCACGGCGGCAGCGAGACCCTGCCGCCCACGCGCGAGCGCTTCCACCTGCGGCGGACCCGCCAGCAGAGCCTCCAGGTGGAGCGGCGCGAGATCGTGTGAATTTGCACACCGCCCCGCCCGTCTGCTGAGCCTGCTGGCAGCCATCCTGCTTCCATCATCCGCCCCATTTCCCCCCCACATGCCCCCTTCCCCGAAGAAACAACCCCTGGGCCCCATCGGCCTGATCATCCTTGCCATCATCTCCCTCGCGGTGGGGGCGTACTACCGCCTGCCCTCGCTGGGGGAGCGGCCCATGCACACAGACGAGGCCATCCTGGCCATGAAGTCGGCGGAGTACCAGGCCACGGGCCATTTCCAGTATGACCCCAAGGATTTTCACGGGCCGGGGCTGCACTACATCACACGGGTGTGGGGCTGGCTGGCGGGCTGGGGAGACTCCAGCACATGGACGGAGGCTCAGCTGCGCATGGTGCCGGTGGTGTGCGGGCTGGGGCTGATCCTGGCCACGCTGCTGCTGCGCCACGCGCTGGGACGCGCGGCGGCGGGCTACGCCATGCTGCTGATGGCCATCTCCCCCATGATGGTGTACTACTCCCGCTACTTCATCATGGAGGTGCCGCTGGTGCTGCTCATCACCCTGAGCATCGCGTCGCTGTGGCACTACTCGCAGGGCAGCGGGCGCTGGTGGCTGGTGCTGGCGGGTGTGTGCCTGGGCCTGCAGCACGCCACGAAGGAGACCTTTGTGCTGAATGTGGCCGCCGCGCTGGCGGGCTTTGCCGCCGCCAAGCTGCTGGTGGGAGACTTTGCCCCGCGCCGCAGTGGCTTTGACATGGGCTCCTCCAGCAAGCGCCGCGCGCTGCGCCCCTGGCTGTGGGTCATCATCCCCGCCGTGGTCACCAGCATCACGCTCTACTCCGGCGGATTCAAGGACTGGGTGGCGGTGAAGGACAGCGCGCTGACCTACCTGAACTACCTCAAGCGCGCCGAGGGCAGCGGCCACGAGAAGCCGTGGTACTACTACCTCACCCTCATCTTCTGGCGGAAGGACGGCCTGGTGTGGAGCGAGGCCATGATCGGCGGCCTGGGCATCGTGGGCATGCTGTACGCCTTTCTGGGAAACCACATGAAGAATCCCGCGAGGCAGGCCTTTCTGGTGTTTCTCTCCGTTTACACCCTGGCGCTCTTTGGCATCTACTCCTTCCTCGCCTACAAGACGCCGTGGTCCATCCTCAGCGCGCAGCATGCGCTGACACTGCTGGCAGGCGTGGGCGCGGCGGCCATTTCCAGCGCGCTCAGCGGCTCCTTCCCGCAGCTGGTTTTCAGGATCGCCTTTGGCCTGGGCCTCTACCACCTCGTGGCGCAGACAAACCTGGCCATCCACCTGTATGCGGCGGATTCCAGAAACCCGTATGTCTATTCCCACACCTCCACCAATCTGCTGCGCCTGCTGCCAGTGATCCGCGAGCTGCAGAAGACCGCGCCGGATGGTGCCTTCAACGTGCTGGTGGTGAACCGCGACGCCGGATGGCCCCTGCCCTGGTACCTGCGCGACATCAAGAGCGTGCACTACACCACCACCGTGCCGGAGAAGATCGACGCGCGCGTGATCATCGCCGAGCCCGAGATGAAAACCGCGCTGGAGGCCCGGTTTGACGGCACCCCCTACACCACGCTGGACCTGTACGGCCTGCGCCCCGGCGTGATGCTGAACCTCTGGGTGGAGCAGACCCTCTGGGAGCGGAACACCCTGCGCAAGCAGCAGCAGAAAAAGGAAGCCCCCGCACCGTGAGCGAAGACGCCGCACCACCCCCGCAGCACCATCGCTTCACCCAGAACGCGATGGCCACCACCTTTGATGTCATCATCAGCCACGATGCGGCGGACGAGACCTACGCCGCACAGGCCGCGCAGGCGGTGTTTCAGGAGATCGCACGCCTGGAGGATGAGCTGAGCCGCTTTCGCGCCACCAGCGACATCTACCGCCTCGGCCAGCTCAAGGCCGGCGAGAGCATCCGCGTGGGCATGGCCGCGTGGGACTGCCTCTCTCTGGCCAAGGCCATGCATCAGGAGACGGCGGGGGCCTTTGACATCACCATCGGCCCGCTCATGACCCTCTTCGTCACTTCCGATGGCGAGCCGCGTCAGGTCAGCGCCGCCGTGCTGGAGCAGGCGCGCGGCATCATCGGCAGCCAGCGCTTTGACCTGGATGAGGAAAACCTCAGCGTGACCGTACACGCCAGCGGCATGATCTTTGACCTCGGCGCCATGGGCAAAGGCTACGCGCTCGACCAGGCCGCCGACGTGCTGCAGGACTGGAAGATCGGCAGCTTTGTGCTCAATGCCGGAGACAGCACCATCCTGGCCATGGGCACCCCAGCAGGGAAGGACGCATGGAGCATCACCCTCGGCGGCGGCCAGCGCAGGCTCTCTCTCATCGACCGCGCTGTGAGCGGCTCCGGCTTTGCCGTGAAGGGAGCGCACATCATGAACCCGCGCCTCTTCATGCCCGTGCCGATCAGGAACCGCCGCACCTACGCCCTCGCCCCCACAGCCGCGCTGTCTGACGCGCTGTCGACCTCCTTCATGATCATGGAGAAAGACGAGATCGCCGCCCTGTGCGCACGCTATGAGGGCGTGGAGGCGCTGGAGCTGGAGGAGTAGGGGCTGCTCCGCGCCCCCCCGCCGAGAAAGGCAGCATTGGATTTGACCCGGAGGCCAGTCTGGCCTTGATAGCCGGACTCCTGGCCGCTCACGGCCTGAACGCAACCCTTACTCCACTCAACCTCCATGGCACTCTCCGTCGGTTCCAAAGCCCCTGGCTTCACCCTCAAGTCCAAATCCGCCTCCGGCCTCAGCGATGTCTCGCTCCCCGCTGGCAAGACCACCGTCCTTCTCTTCTTCCCCCTCGCCTTCACGGGCGTGTGCACCCAGGAGCTGTGCGACATCACCGCCGGCCTCAGCTCCTACAGCGACCTGAACGCCGAAGTCATCGGCATCAGCGTGGACAGCCCCTTCGCACAGGAAGCCTGGGCGCAGAAGGAAAAGATCGGCATCACCCTGGTGAGCGACCTCAACAAGGAAACCACCAAGGCCTACGACGTGCTCTTCCCGGGCCTCGCCGGCATCGGCGACACCTCCGCCCGTGCCGCCTTCGTGATCGACAAGAACGGCGTCATCCAGTACTCCGAGCAGACCCCCACCCCGAAGGATCTGCCGAACTTTGAAGCCGTGAAGGCCAAGCTGGCCGAGCTGGCGTAAGCTGCCGCCCACTGCCCCTCAAAACAATCTGATGCCATGCGATGCTGAATCGCATGGCATCTTTTTTGTGGTTGAGCGCAGGGGCAGAAAGTGGCTTCTCTACCTGCACTCCCCTCCCCCGATTTCATGGCCGCACACGCAGACCACTTCTCCATCCCCACGCGGGGAAAAGGCACCTACGAGATCACCGAGCGCTGCCAGCAGATCGTGCGCGCCAGCGGCATACGCACGGGCATGGCCACCGTCTTTGTGCAGCACACCAGCGCCAGTCTGGTGATCTATGAAAATGCAGACCCGTCTGCGCGCACGGACCTGCACAGCTTCTTTGACCATCTGGTGCCGGAGGACACGCCCTACTTTGTGCACACCTACGAAGGCCCGGACGACATGCCCAGCCACCTGCGCATGGCCCTCACACGCACCTCCGAGGTCATCCCCGTGGTGGACGGCAGGCTGGCCCTGGGTACCTGGCAGGGCATCTTCCTCTTTGAGCACCGCCGCGCGCCACACACCCGCAGCATCGTGCTCAGTGTGGTGGGGGAGTGAGCAGGAGCCGCGCTTCTGGATGCATGGGGTAGCGCGGGCAATCCTGTCCGCAAAGAGAGCGCACGCCTCGGGCAGGATTGCCCGAACTACACCCCACACGATCCATTTTCCTTGCCCGCAATCGTCTTAGTCGGCATGATGAGGGCATGAAAACGCTGATCTGTCTTTTTGCCGCATCTTTGGTTCTCGTCGTCAGCAGCCAGGCCAAGAAGGAGGTGCCGCCAGCAGCGCCCCTCATGGAGAGCGTGCCGCTGAAATACCTGGATGCCGCCGAGGCCTACCAGAAGCTCAAAGAATCCTTCCCGAAAATCGAGGAGATGGTGAAGGACATCCAGATCGGCCCCAATGCGCTGACGCTGAACTCCGCGCATGATCAGTATGCCGAGCTGCGGAAAAAGCTGGCCGAGATCGATGTCAAACCCACCGTCATGCTGCTCAGGGCGGTGATCAGCGAGGTGCAGCCGGACGGCAGTGAAAAGGAGGTCTCCCGCCGCAACGTGACCTTCGTCGAAGGCCACCCATGGAGCGCGTACGAGACGGTCGGAAACAAGAAGTTCAAGCTGAGCATGACCGTCACCACCTCCAAGAACACCCCTTCGGCGAATATCCGGAAGTAGCCTGCAGAACCACTCAACTCCCATCGCCATCAACCGTCACCCATTCGTTCTACACCGCCTCTTTCACTTATCGTGCTGCACTCAGATGCAGGCCGAGGCCAGGTCAGTCTTATCGTCATGTCTGCCGACCCCGTTCTGAAAAAACTTTATCGTGAATATATCGAGCACTTCGGCGAACCAGACGACGCTATCGTGTTTGATGCCCCTCCGCCGCCCGACGATTCATTCCCGAACCGAATGGACATTTTTATCTGGCGATCGAATGTGGACTGCGATGTGACAACGTTTGCAACGATTGGCATGGCATCGCGTCCGATGCACGGAGCCGAACATCGTGCGGAGCTTCATTTTGGCATCCGCGATTCACTATTACCGGCACATGCAAAGAAAGTAGCGGCATTTATGGCTAATCTGGCACTCTATCCTTTCTTTCATCGAACGTATTTCGATTGGTGGCACCGCCTCCGGCAACCGGGTAACATCCCGATGTTTCCTTCATGTTCTTCGCTGTTCTTCCATCCTAGATTTGTCACCGATGGCTGGGACACCGTGACGTTTGAAGACACCGAGATCAAGCTCTTGAACGTCATTCCTGTTACTCAGGCAGAGTATGACACCGGATCGGCCCAAAAGGCGCTTGATATCATTGCAGACAAAAAAGTGGATTTTCTCCAGCCGCGCTGACGATAATTTGTCCGCACCACCAAACCACCTCAGTCCTTATCGCCATCAACCGCCAACCGCCGTCAACGACCGTAAACAACGGTCCCCCCCCCCTACCCCGCCTTCCCCTCCTCGCCGCGCTGCTGGCGCTCTCCGGGGCCTGTGCGCTGATCTACCAGATGGCGTGGCTACGGGAGTTTCGGCTGATGTTTGGCGGGGCCACTCCGGCCACGGCGGCGGTGCTGGCCATCTTCATGGGGGCCATGGGCGCGGGCAGTGCGTTGTTTGGCCGGAAGGCGGAGGCTTCGTGCAATCCGCTGCGGCTGTATGCCTTCATCGAGCTGGGGGTGGGTGTGGCGGCGCTGCTGACGCCGCTGCTGCTGTGGGCGGTGCGTGCGCTGTACCTGAGCACGGGCGGCATCGCCGCGCTGGGGGTGGTGCCGGCCACGCTGCTGCAGCTACTTCTGGCCACGGTGGTGCTGGCTCCGCCCTGCCTGCTCATGGGCGGCAGCCTGCCTGCGGCCTTCAAGTGGGTGGAAAATGACCGCGATGCCCAGCGCGGCAGCCTGGGAGTGCTGTATGGCGTGAACACCCTCGGCGCTCTGGCGGGCGTGCTTCTGAGCACCTTCTGGCTGCTGGAGCTGTGGGGCATCCGCGCCACGGTGATGACGGCGGCGGCGGTGAACCTGCTCATTGGTGGTATGGCGTGGTATGCAGCGCGCGGGGAGGATGGGAATGGAATGCCAGAAAGGGAGGAGGAGTATGAGGAAGAGGAGGAGGAAAATTCCGCTCGTGCTTTGAAACGCAGGTTCGTGTATGCAGCCGCAGGCATCACCGGCTTCACCTTTTTCCTGGCGGAGCTGGTGTGGTTTCGCATCCTGGCGCCGCTGCTGGGCAGCTCGGTGTATGGCTTTGGGCTCATCCTCGCGCTGGCGCTGGCAGGCATCGGGCTGGGCGGGCTGCTGTACCGCACGCTGTGGGCGGCACGGCCTGGAGCGGTGACTCCCGCCGCACTGGCGCGCGTGGCGGGGTGGCAGGCGCTCTTTCTCGCGCTGCCGTGGGCGCTGGGAGACCGGATCGCGGTCTTTGCGGTGGATGTGAATCAACTGCGTGCGCTCGGCATGCCGGGGCAGATCACGGGCTGGACGCTGATCGCGGGCCTGCTGGTGCTGGGGCCGTCGGTACTGGCGGGTGTGCAGTTTCCGCTGCTGGTGGGTCTGCTGGGGCGTGGCAGCCGCGATGCCGGGCGGCATACAGGCATGGCCTATGCGGCGAATACGCTGGGCTCCATCGCAGGCTCTCTGGCGGGCGGCTTTGTGCTGCTGCCGTGGCTCACCGCACCGGGGGCGTGGCGGCTGGTTTTTCTGCTGACGCTGCTGCTCAGCGTGGGTGCGGCGCTGCTGGGCGCACGTGGCACGCCGTGGCGCGCGTGGGCGGTGTGCGCGCTGCTGTGGCTGGGTGCGGGCGGGCTGATGCTGGGCGGCACGGGGCCCACCGCCGCATGGCGGCACAAGCCCATCGGCTACGGCCGCGTGGAGGTGCTGCCGGGCTACATGAATGAACTGCATGCCTGGCTCAATGCCGCGCGCATGCGGGTGGCGCATGAGTTTGAAGGCCGTGAGGCCAGCGTGGCCGCCGTGGCCAGCGACGACGGCTGGTGCCTCTACGTGAACGGCAAGAGCGACGGCTCCGCCTTTGGCGATGCAGACACGCAGGTGATGCAGGGCCTGGTGCCCGCGCTGCTGCACACCGCGCCGCACAGCGCCTTTGTGGTGGGCCTGGGCACCGGCACCACCGCTGGCTGGGTGGCTGATGTGCCGGAGATGCAGCAGGTGGACGTGGTGGAGCTGGAGCCCGCCATGACCACGCTGGCCCGTGATCACTTCGCCCCCGTAAACCGCGATGTGCTGGGCAGGAAAAACGTGCGCCTCATCCCCGGCGATGCCCGCGAGGCGCTTCTCTCTGCAGGCCGTAAATACGATCTGGTGATCTCCGAGCCGTCCAATCCCTACCGCGCCGGAGTGTCCACGCTCTTCACCCAGGAATTCTACGCCGCAGCCAGGGCGCGGCTGAATGAGCGCGGGCTCTTTGCCCAGTGGGTGCAGGGGTATGAGGTGGACTCGCAGGCCATCCGTCAGGTGTATGCCACGCTGTGCTCCGTCTTTCCGCATGTGGAGACGTGGGTCTCGGGTCCGAATGACCTGCTCTTCATCGGGCACCTCGTGGCACCAGATTATACCATGAACCATTTGCGCGCACGCATGGCGCTGCCGCTTTTCACCGAGGCGCTGCGCCGCGTGTGGCTCACGGACAGCATCGAGGGCGTGCTGGCGCGGCATCTGGCCACGCCGGAGTTTGCCCGCAGGCTGCTGCAGGCCCGCCCCGCCATGGTGAACACCGACGACCGCAACCTGCTGGAGTACGGCTTTGCCCGCGCGCTGTCGCAGGAGGGCGGGTTCAGCACCACGCAGGTGCTGTCTCGATCCATCCAGGATGGCACGGATGTGCCCGCACATCTCGCCCCGCAGGTGGACCGCGCACGCCTGACCTACGAGCGCCAGCGCATGCTCTCGGCAGACCACGCCAGCTTTTCCCTGATGGATGAGCTGGAGGGCGATGACGCGCGCCGCGCCCATGCCTGCGCCGCCTACGCCATGGGCCAGCATGACCGCGCCCTGGCCGCATGGGCGGGCACCACCACCAGCCCCTGCGAGCAGCTCATGCTGCTGGAGTGCGCCGCGCAGGCCGGCACGGCGGAGCAGTTCCGCCCATGGCATGAGGCCGTGAAAAAAGACTGGCCTGCCGATGCGCATCTGGCCGCTGCGGTGCTGGCCTACCGCCAGGGCTCTGCCGATGACGCCGCTGCGGAGCTGATGCAGGGCTTTGCCGCGCTGCGCACGCAGGTGTGGGTGCGCCCGCCGCTGGTGCGCGCCGCGCTCGCGCTGGTGCCGCCGCTGGTGGCGGACAATCACGAACTCGCACGCGAATTCCTCCCGCTGCTGCAGCGGCCCTTTCCCGGCGGACTGGCGGAGCCGCTGCGCGTGAACACCCTGCTGGGCCTCAGCTCGCCGCTGAGCCCCGCGCAGCAGGTGGAGGTGATGTCCCTCTTCGAGCCGCACCCGCCGTGGAAGCTGGAGTTTCTGCAGTTCCGCCTTGAAACCTACCGCGCCGCCGGCCATCCCCGCGCCGCCCAGGCCGAGCGCGATGTGGCGGAATATCTCAAGCACGAAAGCCGCCCGCTGGATGAAGCACGGCCCGAGGCGCGTTGAAATACACATGCTCTCCACCCTGCTCGTCATCTTGGCCGCTGCTGCTGCGGAGCCTCTGCCGGACACCCGGCTGGAGGCGCTGCCGCAGAGTGCGG
>APMI01013237.1_pt1 | contig 46719 bp, 38 predicted proteins | sample 667938 | NCBI WGS metagenome assembly APMI01 (sample SAMN01084076, study PRJNA167559) | wastewater metagenome | biome: Wastewater | place: Denmark: Ejby Moelle, Odense | collected 2011-11-28
CGGCTTGTTACCTTACCGACAAAAAAAATAAAAGCCCCAATTTCAGTAAATAGCATAAAATTGCAGCATCATTCTGCAGCTAGACTAATGACGCTTTTCATCCATATTCCCATTATCATTAGGAATCCGTGCTTGAAGCGCATGTTCAACGTCATTTGCAGTCCATTCAATTGCACTGAGCTTTTGCGTTAAAGCATGTGCTAAAACTTCATCAGCAGTTGAAACCGGAATAATTTCCAAGCCAGATTTCACATTTGCAGGAATGTCGGCAAGATCCTTTTCATTGTCTTTAGGAATCAAAACAGTTTTAATCCCCGCCCGCAAAGCTGCCAATAACTTCTCTTTTAAGCCACCAATTGGCAGAACTTTGCCACGCAATGTAATTTCACCAGTCATAGCGACAGTTTTTGATACCGGAACATTGGTCAAAAGACTTACAATTGCGGTCATCATTGCAATACCAGCAGATGGACCATCTTTTGGGGTTGCGGCTTCTGGTACGTGAACGTGAATATCCGTCTGATCAAATATTGTAGGTTTAATTCCAAACAAAGGCGCACGTGATTTAACAAATGAAGATGCAGCGGAAATTGATTCTTTCATTACATCTTTCAAATTGCCAGTCACCGTCATACGCCCCTTACCAAACATTTGAACCGCTTCGATAGTAAGTGTGTCACCACCAACTTCAGTCCATGCCAAACCAGTAACAGCACCAACCTGATCTTCAAGTTCAACTTCTCCAAAGCGATATTTGGTAACACCAGCATATTTTGCAAGGTTTTCATCACTAACAATCAGTTTTTCAACTTTTTTCTGGCTAATTTCCCTGATTGCTTTACGCGCAATATTTGCAACTTCACGCTCAAGTGAACGAACGCCTGCTTCACGTGTATAGCTTCGAATCAATTCGATAATTGCAGAATCTGCAATTTCTAACTCGCCAGCTTTCACACCATGCTCAGCAAAGATTTTTGGCATCAAGTGGCGTTTAGTGATTTCTAGTTTTTCCTCTTCTGTATATCCAGGGATTCGTATAATCTCCATACGATCAAGCAATGCCTGATGGATATTCAATGAGTTTGCAGTTGTAATAAACATTACATTCGACAAATCATAATCAAGTTCAAGATAATGGTCATTGAATGTATTGTTTTGTTCTGGGTCTAGTACTTCCAATAATGCAGATGCAGGATCGCCGCGGAAATCAGCACCCATTTTATCAATTTCATCCAATAAGAATAAAGGATTATTTGATTTAATCTTTTTAAGTGACTGAATCACACGACCAGGCATAGAACCGATATAGGTTCTACGGTGACCACGAATCTCTGCTTCATCGCGTACCCCTCCAAGGGCAACGCGCACAAAGTCACGACCCGTTGCTTTTGCAATTGAACGCCCTAATGAAGTTTTACCAACACCAGGAGGACCAACAAGACAAAGAATTGGGCCGCGAATCTTATTTACACGCCCTTGCACTGCAAGATATTCTAATATCCGCTCTTTTACCTTTTCAAGTCCATAATGATCTTCATTCAAAACCTCTTCAGCTTTGTTGATATCATTTTTAACTTTTTTATAGGTACCCCATGGCAAAGCAAGCAACCAATCAAGGTAATTACGAACTACGGTTGATTCAGCGCTCATAGGCGACATTTGTTTCAGCTTTTTAAGCTCGCTAATAGCCTTTTGACGGGCTTCTTTAGAAAGCTTTGTACGCTTTATTTTTGTCTCAAGCTCTTTGATTTCGTCTTTACCATCATCAGCTTCACCCAACTCACGCTGAATAGCCTTCATTTGTTCATTTAAGTAATATTCGCGTTGGCTTTTTTCCATTTGGCGACGCACGCGGTTTTTAACCCTGCGCTCAACTTGGAGTGCACCAATCTCAGATTCCATAAAGCTAAGAATTTTTTCAAGGCGCTTTCCGACGTGTGTGGTGGCAAGCAAATCTTGTTTTTCAGAAACTTTTATATTCAAATCAGCCGCAATAATGTCTGCAATGCTTGATGGATTATTATTTTCTTGCAAGCCAGCGGTGACTTCTTGCGGAATCTTACGGTTTAATTTTCCATAATTTTGGAATTGTTCCATAACAGCTTTTGAAAGAACCTGTGTTTCAGCACTGTCTTTATCGCTATCTTCAAGTTCAACAATATTAGCTATAAAAATATCATCTTCTTTTTCATAAGATTTAATTTTTACACGCTTCTGCCCCTCAACAAGCACACGAACTGTACCATCAGGAAGTTTTAGCAATTGCAAAACATTGGCAATTGTTCCGATTTCATAAATATCACTTACTTGAGGATCATCTACGCCGGCATCTTTTTGCGCAGCAAGCACCACAATTTTATCATTTGCCATGGCCTCTTCTAATGCGCGAACAGATTTTTCGCGGCCAACAAATAATGGAGAGACTCTCTGCGGAAATACAACGATATCACGCAACGGAAGTAATGGAAGTTTTTTCATTTCACTCATAGTTTAACCTTTAGCACACAAGTACGGAATTAATCGTTAAAAAACCCCATTACCTGTGCAGAAAAGAAAATGGCGCTTGTCCTTACTTGTTTCAAGGGGACAAAACGCCATTTATTGTTATAAATCTGTAAAAAATTGTTAACTAGCTTTATTTGTATTCTCGCGACGCTCTGAATAAATAAGCAATGGCTGCGCCCTACCCTCAACAACTTCAACATTGATAACAACTTCTTCGACGCCTTCAAAAGAAGGTAAGTCAAACATTGTATCAAGAAGTATTCCTTCAAGAATTGAACGAAGACCACGCGCACCAGTTTTACGCGCAATCGCTTTAGAAGCAACAGCGTGCAATGCCTCATCAGTAAAGGTTAGCTTGCAATTTTCCATGTCAAACAAACGTTGATACTGTTTAACCAAAGCATTCTTTGGCTCGGTAAGGATAGTAACCAATGCAGGTTCATCCAAATCTTCCAAAGTAGCAAATACAGGCATACGACCAACAAATTCAGGTATAAGACCGAATTTTAACAAATCTTCTGGCTCAAGATCTTTCAACAGGTCGCCAGTTCTGCGGTCATCGGGGTCACGGACATCGGCACCAAAACCAATACCCGCCCCTTTACCACGACGCGAAATAATCTGTTCAAGGCCTGGGAATGCGCCACCGGCAATGAAAAGAATATTTGTTGTGTCAACTTGCAAGAATTCTTGTTGCGGATGTTTACGACCACCTTGTGGAGGAACAGATGCAACAGTTCCTTCCATCAATTTTAATAGCGCTTGCTGCACACCTTCACCAGAAACGTCACGGGTGATAGATGGATTGTCAGATTTACGAGAAATCTTGTCAATTTCATCGATATAAACAATGCCGCGTTGTGCGCGTTCAACGTTATAATCAGATGCTTGCAATAGTTTCAAAATGATATTCTCAACATCTTCACCTACATAACCAGCTTCGGTCAATGTAGTTGCATCCGCCATAGTAAATGGAACATCAATAATGCGCGCCAAAGTTTGCGCCAAAAGAGTTTTACCGCAACCAGTTGGACCAATTAGCAAAATGTTTGATTTTGCCAATTCAACATCATTATTTTTTTGCGCATGTGCAAGACGTTTATAATGGTTATGTACCGCAACAGAAAGCACACGTTTTGCTTTCGATTGACCGATAACATAATCGTCAAGAACATCTTTAATTTCTTGTGGCGAAGGAACACCTTCTTTGGATTTAACGAACTGTGTTTTGTTTTCCTCACGGATAATATCCATACACAATTCAACACATTCGTCACAAATGAAAACAGTTGGTCCAGCAATTAGCTTGCGGACTTCATGTTGGCTTTTCCCACAGAAACTGCAATAAAGCGTATTTTTTGAATCACCACTTGCGGCTTTTGTCATTCACTCTCTCCGACCAGAGACTTCTCCGGATAGTCTGACCCCAACTTATGCAGGAGTCAATGTTGTTTTTGATGCCTTTTGATACACCATAAACCTATTAATAGTTACACAGCATCTTCCGTGCCAACCGCACGTTTTTCTAGCACATTATCAATTAAACCAAATTCCTTAGCTTCTGCCGCAGTCATAAAATGGTCGCGATCAAGCGTTTTCTCGATTAATTCATATGATTGACCAGTATGCTTAACATATATTTCGTTTAAACGTTTTTTAGTCGCCAGCATGTCTTCTGCATGGCGCTCAATATCAGATGCCGGCCCACGGAAACCACCAGAAGGCTGATGCACCATAACGCGTGAATTTGGCGTTGCTGCACGCAAGCCTTTCTCGCCAGCAGCTAAAAGCAATGAACCCATTGAGCACGCCTGCCCCATTACAAGAGTTGCAATTGGCGAACGAATATATTGCATTGTATCATAAATAGCCAAACCAGAGGTAACAACACCACCTGGGCTATTGATATACATTGAAATTTCTTTCTTAGGGTTTTCAGATTCTAAAAATAGTAACTGCGCACAGATTAATGACGCCATACCATCTTCAACAGGACCAGAAACAAAAACAATACGTTCGCGTAAAAGGCGTGAAAAAATATCAAAAGCACGTTCACCACGTGAAGATTGCTCAACAACCATAGGAACAAGATTATCGGTATGGTCATATCCAGAGCTTAAAAGTGGATGGCGTGGAAATTCGTTAAACATATAAAACCTCAAATAGAGCGTTAAACTCAGGCAGATTATTTAAAAACGGCTTATTTAAGACCTGACACCCTAAATAATTTATGAATCTTGTCATGATATTTGCGCATTAAATGCAAAAATTCAATGTTAAACCTGTGGAAAAAAAGCCGGCACGATGTCATGCCGGCTTTTTTAATAACAAATTCTCGTTTTAAACGATTATTCTTTTGCTTTAGCAGCTTTTTTAGCAGGTGCTTTTTTAGGCTTTTCTTCAGAAGCAGCTTCGTCCTTAGCTTTTGCAGCTTTCTTAGGCTTCTCTTCGCTGGTTTCTTCTTTTTTAGCCTTAGGAGCCGCTTTTTTAGCTTTTGCAGGTTTTGCATCTGCTTGTGGCTCTTCGTCTTCTGCCTCTAATTCTTCACGAGTTACTTTTACGTCGTCAACTTTTGCTTTTGAAAGTACGTAATCAACAACTTTTTCTTCATAAAGAGGTGCGCGTAGTTGCGCCATCATGTTTGGATTCTTTTGGAAGAATTCAAGAACTTGACGCTCTTGGCCTGGGTAGCGAGAAGCTTCACGGAAAAGTGCGCCTTGAAGTTCTTGATCAGTAATTTGAACTTCACCAACGCGACCGATTTCAGCCAAGACTAAGCCAAGACGTACACGACGTTCTGCAATAACTTTATATTCACCCTTAAGCTCGTCTTCTGATTTGCCTTCATCATCTGGGTCAACATTGCCTTGCGCTTTATCAGCTTGAACCTGCTGCCAAATAGCGTCAAATTCAGCCTCAACCATTTTTGGTGGCAATTCAAATGAATGTGAAGCATCCAACGCATCAAGCAATGAACGTTTTGCTTTTGTACGAGAAAGTGATGCAAACTGACGCTCGATATCAGCTTTGACAGCGTCTTTCAAAGAATCAAGGGTTTCAAGACCAACAGTTTTCGCAAGCTCATCATCGATTTTGCTTTCTTTTGGCGCCTTAACTTCTTTGACTTTGATGTCAAAAGTTGCTGCTTTACCCGCAAGCTCGACAACGCCGTAATCAGCAGGGAAAGTTACGTTAATGACAGTTTCATCTTCTGCCTTAACGCCAACAAGCGCATCTTCAAAACCAGGAATGAAGGTGTTTGATCCAAGAACAACTTGTGCGTCATTCGCCGCACCACCTTGGAACTCAACACCGTCAATTTTACCAACGAAATCACAAATAACCGCATCGCCATTTTTGGCTTTGCCAGTTTTTGCTTCATATGCTTTTGAGTTAGCTGCAATTTCTTCAAGTGCTTTGGTAACTTCTTCTTCAGTTGCTTCGGTAACTGGACGAGTAATTGAAAGTGTTGCAACATCAACAACTTCAAACTCAGGCAAGATATCCATAGAAACATCAAATACCAATGCAGCTTTACCATCAAGAATGGCATCAACATTATCAACATTGCCAACTTCTGGATTAGACGCCGGGCGAACATTATTGTCATTAACTGCTTGGTCGATACCTTTTTGAACCAATTCGTTCAAAAGATCGCCCATAATGCCTTTACCATAAAGACGCTTAACATGTGCAGTTGGCACTTTGCCTTTACGGAAACCTTTTAGGTTTAGAGTTGGTGCAATTTCTTTAATTTTCGCATCCAAAGACTCATTCAATTCGGCAACTTCAACAGTGATATTATAAACAACGGACAAACCGTCTTTTGATTTCTCAGTAATTTTCATCTTTTCTTCCTGCGATTGCAGCTTATTTAAACTTAGCTAACCCGCCGATTTATAGGGAAAACCAGACAGAATCCGCCATAAGCAAAACTCGAATGCGCGCCTATGCCACTAAATTGTTAATTAGTCTAGATTCTGTTATGCTTTTACGCAGTTAATATATAAAACAAATAAGGGCAGGAAATTGGATGTTATCGCAAATTTTATTTGTATTGGGCGCGGCATCAGCCGTGATTGGGTTTGGATTCCTAATTGGTTTATCACAAAACATTACGATTGATAATGAACTGGCAAGACAGGCTGCATATAATTATGATTCCAACATCATATTTGATAAATTGATTATTTCTGATGATAAAACAGCCGCACTTACGCTCTCTAATAAAGGAATACTATTATTTAAAGCTATAGGAAGCCGCGTTTCTGTTAGAATTATTAGCAAAAATAATATTGAAAAACATGGTGAAGTAATTCTTTTTGCTTTGCATGACTTAGGCTTTCCAGATTTCAAAACCCGATTTCATAATAATAATGTTGAAACTCTGTTTGAAGAACCGAATTTAGGAGGGGCTGCAAATGCTTGATTATGTGCCGCTTAACCTTCCCTCGCCTGTTGTTTGGGCGACCCCATTTTTTGGATTTCTTGTAATTACAGAAATGCTATATGCAAAATTTGGAAAATCAAAAACTGCTAACTATGAAGCAAAGGATAGCTTCGCAAGCCTTATGATGGGGGTTGGAAATCAAATTATTGGCTTTGCGACCGCGTCACTATTTTTTGCAATTACTGTGTTTGCCTACAAACATAGAATGTTTGAAATTGGCACTGGGCCAATTGTCGTTATCGTTTGTTTCTTTTTAGAGGATCTATCTTTTTATTGGTTTCATAGAATCTCACACGAAAGTCGTTATTTTTGGGCAAGCCATATAATACATCATTCTTCGCAACATTATAATTTATCAACCGCTTTGCGACAAACTTGGACTGGTACATTGTCAGGTGGTTTTATATTTTGGTTGCCTTTGGCCTTTCTAGGTTTCCATCCAGCGATGATTGGCTTCTTTTCTGGCCTAAGTTTGGTTTATCAATTTTGGATTCATACCGAAGCAATTGATAAAATGCCAAAATGGTTTGAGGCAATTTTCAACACCCCAAGCCATCACCGTGTCCATCATGCCGTAAACCCTGATTATCTGGATGCAAATTATGCCGGCGTTCTCATAATTTGGGATAAATTATTTGGCACATATGTTGATGAGAACAAAAACAACAAGCCAAAATATGGCGTTGTTACCAATATTGCCACTTTTAACCCATTTCGAATTGCGTTTCATGAATGGTTTGGAATTTTCAAAGATATCGCAAATGCTAATCCAAATCACATTATTGGATACATATTTGGCCCACCCGGATGGTCACCAGATGGCAGTAGAAAGACCAGTAAGATTATAAAGCAAGAAATCAAAAAAGCCTGAACTAAGTTCAGGCTTTAATTTACTTATGGTGCGGACGGAGAGAGTCGAACTCTCACGCCTCGCGGCGCTGGAACCTAAATCCAGTGCGTCTACCAGTTTCGCCACGTCCGCACTACATAAGTGGCGGGTTTATTCCTAAAAAATGCGCCAAAGGTCAATCATGAATTTCAGGTTTTACTGCTTAAACTTTCAAAGCCTTTATAAATTCGTATGCAATAAGGCTGCAAGAACCCAAATCTGCGTTCTCCCATGCCATAATTAGATTGCGATCTTTGGCAACGATGAAGGGAATCTCCCCACCTATTGCTGCGGTTTTTATTGCAGGAAGCAATTTATCAGCCAAAGTTTGCGCACTGTCCCGTGCAGTTAAGTTATTATATGACCATGCTTCACATAACAGTTCAGGCGGCAAAGTAACAGGAACCAGTTTTTTGTCTGTCGGCAACCCGTAAACCCAAAATTTCCCACGCGCATTGAATAGAACCATAGTTTTAAATGGTTCCTTGACCCTAATCACACAATATTTATATGGCGATGATTGTAGTAATACAATTGGGCAGTCTAAAAATTTGCCAGAAACACAATCTTCAAATTCACGCATATCTTTTTGAATTAATGAAACTTTTTCAATTTCATCAAATGCAGCCATGATCGCGGCTTTGGCAATTGTACCACGTGTTTGCTTTTCAGGAAGCTGACTAGTTTTTTCTTCTTTCGAAATATCCAAAAGCAGTTTTATGGCAAGCCAAACACCAATTATAAGAACTAAAAATGGAATTATTGAAAATATTGTCTGAAATATGCCGGGCAGTTTATATGCAACAGGCGCAAACAACGCCATTAACACAAAACCGAGAATCACCAACGCGGCAGAAAATGCAAGTTTCTGACCATTTCCGCCCATACGTTCTTTGGCAGCAGCAATGGCAAATTTTGCTTTTTGTATATTTTCTTTACTAAATGGGTTTTGCATACCAAAACGCTTAGCATGACTCGTATTTATGCACAGGCATTAATAATCGCATTAATTGCCGCACGCGCACCTTTTATTTTCGCATTATCAGTCTGCCAATTGCCATTAATAGTCATTTTGCCATCTGGACGAAGTCTGAACATTGCAGGCTGCGATTGAACCAAATTAATAAGCTTCATTGGATCTGGTGCAAATTCATCTTTAAAGTTTGCTATAGCACCATTTGGCGTAATAACGAGTTTTTCAATACCAACTTTCTTACATAATGCTTTTAGGCCCGCCACCTCTATTAAATGGCTAACCTCAAGGGGCATTTTGCCGAATCTATCAATTAATTCGGCAGCAAAACCATCACGCTCATCATCATTTTCAAGTTCAGCAAGACGACGATATAATGATAGGCGCAAGCCAAGGTCAGGCACATATTCTTCTGGTATCAATACAGCAAGACCAATTGAAATGTTTGGCGACCATGATTTTGAATTCATGATGCCATCTTCATTTTTAAGCTCTGCAACAGCTTCTTCAAGCATTTGTTGATAAAGCTCGACACCAACTTCTTTTATATTGCCTGATTGCTCTTCACCCAATAAATTACCGCCACCACGCATATCCAAATCATGACTAGCAATTTGGAAACCGGCACCAAGTGTATCAAGTGATTGTAAAATCTTTAAACGCTTTTCAGCTTGCGGAGTAATTTTAAATGTATCTGGAATAGTAAGATATGCATAGGCCCGCGATTTAGAGCGACCAACACGGCCACGAAGTTGATAAGCAGCAGCCAAACCAAGCATATCAGAACGCCAAACTATCAAAGTATTGGCGCGCGGTATATCAATACCAGACTCAACAATAGTTGTCGCCAATAACACGTCAAAATCGCCATCGTAAAATGCTTTGATTATAGGCTCAATTTCGGTTGGTGGCATTTGCCCATGAACGGTTCTGAATTTAACTTCTGGCAAATTGTCACGTAAAAATTCTTCAATTGGCTTTAAATGCTCAATGCGTGGCGCAACAAAGAATGTCTGGCCACCACGATATTTTTCTCGCAAAATTGCTTCACGAATTGTAACTGCATCAAACGGGGTGACATAGGTGCGAATTGCAAGCCTATCAACAGGTGGTGTCGCAATAATAGACATTTCACGGATGCCAGAAAGAGACATTTGCAATGTGCGAGGAATTGGTGTTGCCGTAAGTGTTAGGAAATGGGTATCGGCACGCATTTCTTTTAAGCGTTCTTTATGCTTGACACCAAAATGTTGTTCTTCATCAACAATTACCATACCCAAATCATTAAAGGATACTTGTTTCGATAAAACTGCATGTGTACCAACAACAATATCAACGCGACCATCTGCAAGACAGTTGCGGGTTTCATTTGCCTCTTTTGAGCCAACCATACGCGATAATTGTCGGACACGAATTGGAAGGCCGTTAAAACGTTCGGAAAAGGTTTTATAATGCTGTCGCGCAAGAAGTGTTGTAGGGCAAACGACAGCAACCTGTCGCCCACTCATCGCAACAGTGAATGCAGCACGTAATGCAACTTCGGTTTTACCAAAGCCAACATCACCGCAAATAAGCCTATCCATTGGCTTGCCAGCTTGTAAATCTTCTAATACATCATCAATTGCATTGAGCTGATCTTCGGTTTCATCATATGGGAACCGCGCACAAAACTCTTCATAAACGCCCTGAATTGGGCTTATAACATCGGTTTTTTGCGAAGAACGAACTGCGGCAATACGAATAAGCCCAGCAGCCATCTCAAGCAGGCGTTTTTTTGCCCTTGCTTTGCGACCTTGCCACGCAACACCGCCAAGTTTATCAAGAATTGCCTCTGCGCCATCGGCCCCATAACGACTAATAAGGTCAATATTCTCGACTGGTAAGAATAATTTATCGCCGCCTTGATAAATAAGCTCAAGACAGTCGTGAGGCGACCCCATAACTTCGAGGGTTTTTAAACCATCATATCTGCCGATACCGTGATCAATGTGAACAATTAAGTCACCGGCATTAAGGCTTGATGCCTCCATTAAGAAGTTTGATGATTTGCGGCGCTTTCTTCCACGCCCTAGCCTATCACCCAAGACATCTTGTTCAGAAATGATAACCAAATTACCAATTTCAAAACCGTGTTCAATTGGAAGAACAGCAAGCCCTATATTGGTTTTTAGCATCACACCCAATGCATCAAAATTCGGCAATGAATAAAGATTTTCCATGCCATGTTCAGTTAAGACATGCGCCAAACGTTCAGCTGAACCCTCGGTCCAGGCGGCAATTACCACATCTTTTTTATCTTTTTTAAGGGTACGTATATAATCGCGCAGACTTTCCCAGACATTTATATTTGTATCGGCACGTTCTGGTGCAAAATCACGTGATGGCTTGGAATTTATATTTATTGCCGCCCCTTCAAGCCCAGAAACAAATGGATTAAATCCGCGCTGCTTATAATTTGAAGATGTCTTTTCAATATCTTTTAAACCAAGATATAAACTATTTGGTTTTAATGCCTTATATGGCGATGAGCCTTTTGGTGGCGGCACAAGACGTGCCTGATAATAGTCTTCAATTAGTTTTTCGCGCTCGGCAAGCGCGTTTTCAAGCCCATGTTCATAACAAAAAATTGTTGTGTCTGGCACATAATCAAACAAGCTTTCGAGATGGTCAAAAAACATTGGCAACCAATGTTCCATTCCATTGCGTTTAATCTTACTGCTTACACTTTCATAAAGTGCATCACCTTGCGGCGCACCAAATTTTTCAAGATAGTTGGTTCGAAACAAGCTAATGCAATCATTATCTAGCAAAACCTCTGAAACCGGAACCAGTGACAAAGCCTCTAGCTTATCTATTGAACGCTGGGTTTCGACATCAAAAGTTCTAATGCTTTCAAGATTGTCACCAAATAAATCCAGCCTGACAGGTGATTGCATTTGCGGCGCAAATAAATCAATCACCCCACCACGAATTGCAAACTCACCCTTTTCACGTACCGTAGCAGTACGATTATAACCATTTGCAGCAAGATAATTTTGCAAATCATCAAGATTTATATCGTCACCAACTTTTGCCGAAAATGCCGATTTCAAAAGACGCGCTTTTGGCAATGTCTTTTGCATTAATGCTGATGCAGTAGTTATTAAGACAAAATTTGCATCACTTTTTAAATTTGCAAGACGCGAAAGTGTTGCCAAGCGCATTGCCGAAATTTCTCCCGCCGGCCCTACTCTATCATATGGCAAACAATCCCATGATGGCAGTCGTAAAACCTCAATTTTAGGGGCAAAGAACTTTATCCCATTTGCAAATTTTTGTGCCGCCTGATCATCGGTTGCAACATAAACAAATTGCCCACCCTTTGCCTTGATGCTTTCAGACAAAATAAGAGCATCAACCCCAGAGGCAGCACCTTCAAGAAGAATCTTACCTTCACCATTTTGGAAAATTTGTAAAAGCGTTTTGTCCATCACAAATGCCTATTAAGGTGTGTTAAGGCATTTTTGAAGTGCGTATTACTGTAAAAATTGGTTTTAAGTCTCTAAATCAGAAATTCAATCTTTGAGCTTAAGAATTAATATCACCGACCCAAAGCGTGTTTTTTAAAGTAGCAAATGATTGTAAATCACTTAGGACTTTACCTTTGAATTCTTCTGGGGCTTCGCGTTGACCAATAATCCAGTAATACACGTCCCAATCTTGTTGATTTAAAAGTGCATCAAACTGATTCAACTCATCATCTGAAAGCGCCTCAAGGGTTTGATCGGCATATGTGCCCATCAAAAAATCATGTTCCCTAAAGCCACGACGCCATGCGCGGAATCTAAGTTGTTTTATGCGGGTTTCACGGTCAATTGTATCTGTGGTCATGATGTGGTCTTTAGACAAATTTTAAACAAAAGAAAAGCCCCCACTTTTGGTGGGGGCGTTCATTGCGGCTTTGTTACTCCTAATTGCCGCTATAGAAGATGTGTGAACCAATTTGAGCAACTTTTGGGAAAACCCCTGCCCAGCTAGGTCTAACTCGTGAAGCATGGAAATATGTTGCATTTCCAACCACACCTGGTTTCCAGCCATCGTACACACGTTGTGCAATCTCCTGAGAACGATTCCATTGTGGACCAGCAGGAGGTGCATTTCTGGTGCAGACCCAAGAGAATTGGCAAACATTACCTCTTCTTTGACGAACAACACCACAATAAGTTTTTGGATAAGCACGATTGTTAACACGATTAACAATTACTTCGGCAACAGCAAGTTTACCGCGGTCTGGCTCTCCACGAGCTTCATAATAAACGGCTTGGGCAAGGCAATTGATTTCTCTATCGCGTTCTGAACCCGTAGCAGATATTTTGCTCATAGTCGGTTGCGGTTGGAAAGCAGCCGCAACTGGCTTTGTGATTGGGGCAACTACGCCCGCAATTTGTGACGCAGCAGCTTCAAGCGCCGCATCAATTGAACCCACAGTTGATGACGTCGCTACGGTCGTCTTCTGTGTGGTAATAGTTTCGGTTTCAACCGACATTGGCTTGCCAATATCCGGTCCAGCCATTGCCTGTGTCGAAATAAAAGACACCGCAATAACAGCCCCTAAAACGGTCGCAGCATCACGCGCGAGGGCTTTAAGAGTACCGCCTAATCTATTAGACATGGTCGCGGTTTGACCATAAATAATTAACAAAGGCAACCCGAATATTAATAAATATTCCATAAAAAAAGTGCGGCAACTTGGCGCATAAACAATAAGGCACGGAAATTATTACATTTTTTCCCGTGCCTTATTATTATTTTAAATTACATTAAAATGCTGCAATGCCACAAATATGCCACCGAATCAGGCAACTTTCGTAGTTTATTTTGCGTTATTTAATGCCGCTTGTGCCGCTGCAAGGCGTGCAATTGGAACCCGATAAGGTGAGCAAGACACGTAGTCAAGTCCAACTTTTTCACAGAATTCAATTGATGCCGGATCGCCACCATGCTCACCACAAATGCCTAGTTTAATTTTCTCGCGAACAGAACGACCTTTTTCTTTTGCAATCTTAATCAACGAACCGACACCGTCTTGATCAATTGTTACAAACGGATCTTTTTCAAAAATACCTTGCGCAATATAATCATTCATAAAGCGACCAGCATCGTCACGTGAAATCCCCAAAGTAGTTTGAGTTAAATCATTTGTTCCGAATGAGAAGAATTCAGCCTCTTGTGCAATCTCATCTGCGCAAACTGCGGCACGAGGCAATTCAATCATGGTTCCAACCATATATTCAATCTTCATACCAGCTTGAGCCATAACTTCTTCGCCAATAGCGATTACACGCCCTTTAAGGATTTGCAACTCTTTACGAGTTGAAACCAAAGGAATCATAATTTCAGGAATTGGTGCGGTTCCAGAAGCTTTTGCAACCTCAATTGCCGCTTCAAAAATTGCGCGCGCCTGCATTTCATAGATTTCAGGGAATGTGATACCCAAACGGCAACCACGGTGACCAAGCATTGGGTTAAATTCATGCAAATCTTTTGCGCGTTGCAATAATTTATCGCCATCAAGCCCTGTTGCTTTTGCAACCGCCTCCACATCTTCTGCACTATGCGGCAAGAATTCATGCAAAGGTGGGTCAAGAAGACGGATTGTAACAGGAAGACCAGCCATGATTGTGAAAAGGTCCACAAAGTCTTTGCGCTGCATTGGAAGAATTTTTGCAAGTGCGGCTTCACGTCCTGATTTTGCCTCAGACAAAATCATTTCACGAACTGCTGCAATCCGTTCAGCATCAAAGAACATGTGTTCAGTACGGCATAGGCCAATACCTTCGGCACCAAAATCACGTGCAGTTTTTGCATCAAGTGGTGTTTCAGCATTTGCACGAACTTTAAGGTGGCGCACATCATCGGCCCAAGCCATTAATGTTGCAAAATCACCGGATAGTTCAGGTTGTTCAAGTTCGGCGGCACCAAACAATACTTCACCCAAGCCACCATCAACAGAGATGATTTCACCTTTTTTGATTTCACGACCTTTAACAACAAACTTTTCTGCCGCTTCATCAATACGAATTTCACCAGCACCAGAAACGCAAGGACGTCCCATACCGCGTGCAACAACCGCCGCGTGCGAAGTCATACCACCACGTGAAGTAACAATGGCACGCGCCGCATGCATACCGTGAATATCTTCTGGTGAAGTTTCTTCACGAACAAGGATGACTGATTTACCTGCCTGTGCCATTTGTTCGGCTTCATCGGCATCAAAAACAACCTCACCAACCGCAGCACCAGGAGATGCAGGCAAGCCTTTGGTTAAAACATCGCGTTTATAGCTTGCTTTGATTGTTGGGTGTAATAATTGGTCAAGAGCGGCGGCATCAATACGTGCAACACCTTCTTCTTTGGTAATCATACCCTCGGCAACCATATCAACCGCAATTTTCAACGCCGCTTTTGCGGTACGTTTACCATTACGAGTTTGCAGCATCCATAATTTACCATTTTCTGCGGTGAATTCGATGTCTTGCATATCGCGATAATGGTTCTCAAGCTTTTTATAAACTTCATCCAATTGTGCATAAACATCTGGCAGTGACTCTTCTAATGACTCACCGCTTTCGCCCATAGTTACACGTTGTACTTTGGTAATTGATTTTGGTGTTCTGATGCCCGCAACAACATCTTCGCCCTGCGCGTTGATGAGATATTCACCATAGAATAATTTTTCACCGGTAGATGGGTTACGCGTAAACGCCACACCAGTTGCCGATGTGTCACCCATATTACCAAACACCATCGCTTGAACGTTAACCGCAGTTCCCCAGCTTTGCGGAATGTCGTGCATTTTGCGATAGAAGATTGCCCGGTCGTTCATCCAAGATTTGAATACCGCACCAACAGCGCCCCACAATTGATCATTTACATCTTGTGGGAAAGGCTTGCCCATTTCAGCTTCAACGGCTGATTTATATTTTCTGACGATTTCCTCCCAATCCTCAGCATTCAATTCAGTATCATCTTTATAATCGTTGATTTCTTTGAAAGATTCCAAAATATCTTCAAACATATGATGTTCCAATTCAAGAACAACGTTTGAATACATTTGGATAAAACGACGATACGAATCATAGGCAAATCGGCGATTTCCTGACTTATTTGCCAAGCCCTCAACAGTTTCGTCATTAAGACCAAGGTTAAGGACGGTATCCATCATACCAGGCATAGATGCACGCGCACCAGAACGAACAGAAACCAAAAGCGGGTTTTCTTTGTCGCCAAATGTTTTGCCAACAGTTTCACCAACTTTTTTCGTTGCCGCCTCTACTTGTGCCGCAAGCTCATCAGGATATTTTTGACCCAATTCATAAAACGCGGTGCAGACTTCGGTAGTAATTGTAAACCCAGGAGGAACCGGCAAGCCAATCTTGTTCATTTCAGCAAGGTTGGCACCTTTTCCGCCTAAGAGGTTTTTCATACTAGCATCGCCGTCAGCGTTACCAGCACCGAAACTATAAACATATTTTGTCATTATAATCCCCAGTATGACGTTAATTGTTTCCAGTCTTAAGATACATTTGCGGCAAAATTTAGCCGCGAATACACTCAAAGTCTGCAACCTGAGACATCATTTGTCTTAAATCACATAAAAGCGCAAGTCGATTTTTTCGCTTATTTTCGTCACTATCGTTGACCAAAACATTGTCAAGGAAATCAAAGATAGGGTCTCTAAGCAGTGTAAACGTTTTCATTGCACCTACATAGTCCTCATTTTCGAGGCTTGTAGCAAGCGCGGCTTTAGTAGTATCAATTGCCGAAAATAATGCCTTTTCTGCATTTAATTCTAAATATTGTGCAGATGCAACAAAAGTGCCATCCAAAGCACCTTTTTTCTCTTCGGCCTTAAGAATATTTGACGCGCGCTTGTAACCTTCAAGAAGGGTTTTACCCTCCTCGGTTTTTAAGAATTCGCTTAGCGTTTTTACTTTCTGGGTAATGCGATAAATATCGTCATCCGAACCAGCAAAAACCGCATCAATCACATCGTATTCAAGCCCCTCGTCTTTGAGGAAGACTTTAAGGCGGTCAAGGAAGAAGGATTGAAGCTCTTCATTAACTTGTGAAGTAAGTGGCATTCTAACCTTATTCTCAAGAATAATCCGAATAATGCCCAATGCCGCACGGCGAAGTGCGTATGGGTCGCCCGAACCAGTTGGCTTTTCACCAATCGCAAAGAATGAAACCAAGCTGTCGAATTTATCCGCCAAAGCAACCGCAATTGAAACCGGATTTGTTGGTGCACAATCCGATGGACCAACTGGTTTATAGTGCTCGGCAATTGCATTCGCGACATCTGCAGTTTCTTGGTCATTATTGGCATAATAACGCCCCATAACACCTTGCAATTCAGGGAATTCGCCAACCATTTCGGTCACCAAGTCCGCCTTGCAAAGTAATGCAGCGCGTTTTGCCAATTCAACATCCGCGCCAACAATTGGCGCAAGTTCACAAGCCAATTCAACGACGCGTTTAACCTTGTCGCCAATTGAACCAATTTTTTGGTGGAATACAATTGTGTCAAGTTTTGGAACGCGCGCTTCAAGAGTGGTTTTTCTATCCAAATCCCAGAAATAGCGTGCATCATTCAAGCGCGCCGCAAGCACGCGGGCATTACCACGCGCAATTGCTTTGCCGCCATCTGTTGCATTTACGTTTGAAACCACAATAAAATATGGCGCAAGTTTTCCTGTTGCCTTGGAATTTACCACGAAATATTTTTGATTGATGCGCAATGTAAGGCGGATTACTTCGGGAGGAAGGTCAAGAAAAGCCTCATCCATTTGCCCCAAAATTACAAACGGCTCATCAACAAGTCCGCAAACCTCTTCTAAAAGTCCAATATCTTCGATAAGTTCAAGACCATTATCGGCACATAGTTTTTGTGCCTGTGCCATAATTGATTGTTTACGCTCTTCACGGTCAATTAAAACATGTGCGGCACGGGTTTTGGCCTGATAATCAGCAAAATCTGTTACGGTAAAATCTTCTGGCGCATGAAAACGGTGACCACGAGTTACATTGCCAGATTTGATGCCGTCAATTTCAAAATCAACAATTTCACCATTAAACAAGCAAAGAATTGAATGAAGCGGGCGAACCCAGCGCAATGTACCCTCACCCCAACGCATTGATTTTTGCCATGGGAAATTACGCACAATGCTTGGTACTAATTCTTTAATAATATCAGCAGTTTTTGCCCCTTTTTTTACAATTTCAACAACGTAAAAATCACCCTTTTTTGGGTCTGAAACAACTTTTGCCTCGTCAATTGAAGAAATACCAGCCGCACGTATAAAGCCATCAATTGCAGGCTGTGGCGCACCGACTTTTGGCCCCTTTTTTTCTTCTTTAACATCTGGAGTTTCATTTGGGAGATTTTCAATACAAAGACCAAGACGTCTCGGCGCAACAAAATTGGTAATTTCGCCAACGGTCACACCAGCTTTTTCAAGGCCATCTTTGACCATTTTCGCCAAATCATCTGACGCACGTTTTTGGAAACGCGCAGGAATTTCTTCTGAAAATATTTCTAATAAAAACTGGCTCATTACTTCTCACCCGCCTTTAATTCTTCTTGTTTTTCCATCCATGCGGCAGCAGAACCTTTGGCAAGGTCGCGCACGCGGGCAATAAAGCTTTGTCGCTCGGTCGGGCTAACGACGCCACGCGCATCCATCAAGTTAAATAAATGCGATGCCTTTAACGCCCAATCAAAAGCCGGAAGCGGTAATTTTGCCTCAAGAAGGATATTGCATTGGGTTTCGGCGTCTTTGAACCATTGTTCAAGAATTTCAACTTTGGAATATTCAAAATTAAATTTTGATTGCTCTACTTCGTTTTCGTGGAACACGTCACCATAAGTTACACCATTGCCGTTGAAATCAATGTCATAAACATTTTCGACACCTTGGACATACATTGTCAAACGTTCAAGACCATAGGTTAATTCGCCGGAAACAGGCTTACAGTCGAAACCACCAACTTGTTGGAAATATGTGAATTGTGATACTTCCATGCCGTCGCACCACACTTCCCATCCAAGACCCCATGCGCCAACGGTTGGGTTTTCCCAATCATCTTCAACAAAGCGAATATCATGAAGTTTTGGATCAATACCAATTTCATAAAGTGAATTAAGATATAATTCTTGTAGATTTGGCGGGTTTGGCTTTAAAATTACTTGATATTGGTAATAATGGCCCAAACGGTTTGGATTTTCACCATAACGCGCATCCTTAGGACGACGAGAAGGTTGCACATAGGCTGCCTTCCATGGCTTCTCACCAAGCGCACGCAAAGTGGTTGCGGGATGCAATGTCCCTGCCCCAACCTCGGTATCATATGGTTGTAAAATCACACAACCCTGACGCGCCCAATAATCAGACAGCGTAAGGATAATATCCTGAAAAGAAGGCTTACGACCCTGCGCATAAGCCCGCGAGCAAGCAGTAGAATATTCAACGTTTTCCATAATTGCGAGTTAGCGCAATTATCTTAATTAGGAAACAATTTTTATCCCGTTTTTAAGGAAATTTCATAAAAAAACTGCAATAAATTACTTTTTACTGTTACGTTAGGTAATGGCGAAACACTTTGTAAGTAATTTACATTTACAACTACTATACCTTGTTTTACAATTAAGTGGTTTTTAGGTATTTAATACATGAGTAGACCTGTTATTTTAATTATTGGCGCAGAGGACATTTTTCAAACTGTCGCCAAAGCGGGATTTACTACTACCGATAAGATTGAAGATGTGCCCGTTAACAGGGCAATTATTATTGATTTGCGTAATGTTGATATAGCCGAAGCGCAGATTCTACTCGAAGAATTACGAAATATTAAATCACAAAAGCATTTGCAAATATATGGTTGGACAGAACCCAACGCTAGCCTAAATCAATATGAAATCTTTAAATTTGATGGCCTTTTAAACGAAGAAACGCCGCTTTCTTATATAAAGGCTCGCCTTGAATCTGCGTCACGGATTGCAGCCATGTCACGCGAGGCAATGACAAGATTTAATACACTTGCACAATTTGGTGCGCAGGCAAAACCATCATATAACGCACATCAAATTCCGCCTAAAATACTTATTTACGGGGCACCTGGCCCGGATAATATGCGAATAACCGCAATTTTAGACCACCTTGGAATATTATGCGTTGCCGCCTTTTCTTCTTTTAGCGCTTTTGAATATTTGCATAATGGCGGGTTTGATGCGGTAATAGTTTTTGCCCATGATGACAAGGCCGGCGCCATTAGCTTCTGCTCTGCATTACGGCGCAATTCACGCCTTTTCCATATTCCTTGCCTTTTGCTCGTTAACAGCGACTTTGGTAATTTTGAAGATGCGATACTAAAAGGCGCGACTGATGTTGATTTTATTGGCGTCTCGGAAGAAAATTCCATCATTCGCTTAATGACACATATTGATGAAAAGCGTCGCAGAGACGCCCTTAAGATGGCTTTCCGCCTTGCCAAGTCAGACAAGGCAATTGATCGCGCATCAGGGCTTTATAATTTCGCCTTCTTCAAAAGCCATTTAAATGCGCTTATCAACGAAGCCATTAATTTTAAGGAACAAGTTTGCATAATTGAAATCACAATTCATGTAGCGCCACAACATAATCCAAACCTTGAAATTCCTGATGATAAACGCCTTAGCGTTATTAATCAGATTGGTTCAATGATTGCCAGATTGGTTCGTACCGAAGACACTGCTGCACGGATTACACTTAATCGATTTGCAATAATATTGCCATTTTCAGATAAAATTACCGCATTTAATGCCGGGCAGCGCATTTGCGCTGTACTTGAATCATCTGCATTTGACATTGGTGTTAGCGATGAGGCAGCAATGGCAGAAGCAAAATTTGAAATCAGCGAAATTACAGATAAAAAAAATCTTGAAACTGCAATGTTAAAATTTGCAAGCTAAACATTTTAAAACCATAAAAAAGCCCCGCAGTGCGGGGCTTTTGCATTATAGTGGAATGTTATCGTGCTTTTTCCAAGGATTGCTTAGTTTCTTTTTCGCCAATGTTCTTAGCGATTGAGCAATCCTGAAACGTGTTGAATGCGGCATGATAACATCATCAATAAAACCAAGCGATGCCGCAACAAATGGGTTCGCAAAACGCTTTTGATATTCATCTGTACGTTCCTGAATCTTTGCAGCGTCACCAATATCTTGACGGAAGATAATTTCCACCGCACCCTTTGCGCCCATAACCGCAATTTCCGCGGTCGGCCACGCATAGTTTACATCACCGCGAAGGTGTTTTGATGACATAACGTCATAAGCACCACCATATGCTTTACGTGTGATCAAAGTTACCTTTGGAACGGTTGCTTCTGCATAAGCAAACAAAAGTTTTGCACCATGTTTAATCAAGCCACCATATTCCTGTTTAGTGCCAGGCATAAATCCAGGAACGTCAACAAAGGTAACAATTGGAATATTATAACAATCGCAGAAACGCACAAAACGTGCCGCTTTACGTGAAGAATCACTATCAAGAACGCCGGCAAGGCTCATTGGTTGGTTCGCAACAACGCCAACGGTCTGCCCTTCGATACGCCCGAAACCAACAACAATATTTTTTGCGAAATCTTGAGAAATTTGCATAAAATCGCCGTCATCTACTGTTTTTTCAATCAGCTCAACAATATCGTAAGGCTGGTTAGGATTGCTAGGAACCAGATTATCAAGAGAATAATCAGGCTCATTCTTAACAACAACACCTGCACGAACCGGTGCTTTTTCAGTGTTATTTGATGGAATGAAATCAATCAAACGACGCATTTGCAACAATGCTTCAAAATCATTTTCAAATGCACCATCGGCAACACCTGATTTTTGGCAATGCACGCGTGCGCCGCCCAATTCCTCAGCCGTTACAACTTCGTTGGTCACGGTTTTAACAACGTCAGGGCCAGTAACAAACATGTTAGAAGTATCTTTTACCATAAAGATAAAGTCAGTCATGGCTGGTGAATAAACGTCACCACCCGCACAAGGTCCCATGATTACAGAAATTTGCGGCACAACGCCTGAAGCCAAAACATTCTGCAAGAAAATATCGGCATAACCAGCAAGTGATTCAACACCTTCTTGAATACGTGCGCCGCCCGCATCAAACAATCCAATAATTGGCGCGCCATTTTTAACCGCCATCTGTTGAACTTTTACAATTTTTTCGGCGTGAGAACGAGATAGAGAGCCACCAAAAACCGTAAAATCTTTTGAGAAAACATAAACCAAACGACCATTTATTGTACCGTGTCCGGTTACAACGCCATCGCCTGCGATTTTCTTTTCAGACATACCAAATTCATTACAACGATGTTCAACATAAATGTCGTATTCTTCAAAAGAACCCTCGTCTAATAAAATTTCAAGACGCTCACGAGCAGTAAGTTTTCCTCTTGCGTGCTGCGCATCGATACGCTTTTGACCGCCACCCAACCATGCCTGATCGCGTTTTTCTTTTAAAGTTTCAATGATAGTTTTCATATAAGATTCCCCAGTTTTAAACTGAATAAGTAGAATTGTTTAATTATTATCGGCGTTTTTTTATGATAATTTGGTTACAATCACGCCTTCATTATTGCAAGTTATTTTATGGTCAATTCATGCTTTAGGCTAAGATTTATTAACATATGAAGGGAAAATATTGCGGAATAACGGATTATCTTATTGATTTAATGTAATGAAGGTATAAAAGTTCAGTATGCCGCAAGTTGCAATAGATGTAACCAAAAACACAAAACCGCTTATGCCAAAGTGGCAAAAACTGCTTTTGGTGGCACTAGCGGTAACAACTATAATAAGTGGATTGTTGGTTTTCTTCTTTAGAAATAATATTTTTAAGGCAATAATTAAACCGTCAATCCCCTTTCAAGTTGCACAAGAACCTTCAACTCCTAATTACAATGATGCTTCGGCATGGGTTTTGCGTCCGCAAATCATTGATGCTTCGAAACCTGCTGTATTCTTCGCTCACCCCGTAACCTATTATGATGGCTCAAAAGGTTGGAACGCAGATATTAACCAACCCGAAGCGCGACAAATTATTGATGAAATTGTTATTCCTAATCATGTTGCACCTTTCATGGATGGAACACAAGTTTGGCTTCCGCATTACCGACAGGCAACTTTATACTCAAATCTTAGCTTTAATGAGGATGCCAAAGAGGCATTAAACCTTGCATATAATGATATAGAAACTGCATTTAAAACCTTTTTACAACATAAGGCCCCAGGGCAAAAAATTATTATTGTTGGCATGAATCAGGGTGCATTACATTTATTGCGCCTTATGCAACTGCAACCACCTGAACTAAAAGAAGATATAATTGCCGTATATTTAATTGATCAAGCAATCCCAACAGATCTTATAAAACAAGAAGAAGGTAAAAGCCTTTTAGGCGTCATTCCACCTTGTAAAGAACTAAAAGAAACAAAATGCCTAGTAAACTTTTTGTCAGTGAGTGAGAACAACAATAGAAAGATATATCTGGCCCGTAAATATTCACCAGTTTATGATAAAAATAATGGATATTATAAACGTGGAAAAGCTGCTGCAATATGCGTTAACCCTTTAAATGGCGGCAGTAATGCTGATGCTGAAGAGAAACTTAATAGCGGTGCCGTTGCTGCTTCAAAATTAGAAGAAGGAACTGACCCAGCTCTTTTACCCGCGGCAACAGGTGCAAATTGTAAAGACGGCCTGCTATTGGTTGATAGCCTAAGACCAGCAGCTTTATCACCCCCTGTTTTTGAACTAGGAAGCTTTTACAAAGTTAGCTCTTATAATTTATTTTATGATAATCTTAAAAATGATCTAGCCGCTAGGGTTCTAGAAGATAAAAATCAGGCAGCTAAAAAGAAGTAATCGTCATTTAATTTATCGATTATTTCCTGAACTTCTTTACATGAATTTATTATGTTCAACAAAATGCTTGAGCGCTCATCATCATCCGTTGCCGCTGATGCCAATGAAGAATATTTAAGCAATTTACCAGCACCTATCGCGGCAGAAATTGCGGCAAGTTCTTCTGCGGCTCGAATAAAGCTATCGGTATGATTGATTGTTAAGCTTAGTAGCAATTCTGCAATTTTAATTGGCCATTGTTTTGAAAAATCACGCAATACGCCGCTCACTGCTTCATTTCCAGCATTATCGCGATAACTCATCAATACGGCAACATCTACAATCAATGGCTCTTTATCAATATAATCAGAATTTTTTGAATTATCAATTTCGACATGGTTCACATCCATTATCGTATTGACCAATTCTTCAAGATCAACCGGTTTATTAAGAACAACGTCCATGCCAGCATCAAGACATGCTAAAACTTCATGTTGTTCACTACGTGCAGTTAATCCAAGTATTGGAATTTTAGAGTTCGCATTATCCAAGGCACGTATCTTTTTCGCCGCCACCGTGCCATCAATACGTTCCATTGTTACATCTAGGATAATTACGTCAAAGAGTTCTTGTTTGGCAAATTCTATCGCTTCATCGCCATCTTCACAGGCCACGATATCAAAACCGGTAGCCTCAAGAAAATGGGACACCATCTTTCGCATACCAGTATTATCTTCAGCGTATAAAATCTTTTTCATTAATAAAAACGACCCATTCCCCATGGACATCTAATAATAAAAAAGTTTCGAAAGGGTTACTCACAAGATACTAAAACTTATGATTTCGTACCTTAAAGCATGAATTTAATGTATAAACACGCACTAATTCATTGTTTTTCAGCTAAATTTTCCAGTTTTACTAAACCCGCGCGGTACCATGCGACCAACCGACGCGCGCTTTCCAACATAATCACGCCATTCCGGCATCTCACGATTTCTACCGGAACTATCAATCCATACTAAACCGTCTTCGCCTTTAAAACTAATAGCGTCCAGTATGCCACCATCACGATACGATTGTAATTTAACCCCCTTGCCACGAGACATAACAGGAAGCTCTTCAGAATTGAAAATCAATAGTTTGCGATTTTCACCAATAACACCAAGGAAGTTGCCTTTGATGACTTTGGTAACAGCGGCCTTTTGATTGTCGCCAGTTGAAAGAATGGTTTTACCACCACGTTTTTGGCTTAGAAATTCATTTTCATCAATAACAAAACCGTAACCCTTTGATGATGCAACCAATCTTTTCTTTCCATCTTCTGGCACAAACATATCCAATATGTCGTATTCTTCACCAAGTTCGATAGATAAACGTATTGGTTCTCCTAATCCGCGTCCGGATGGTAATTTATCACCTTGAAGTGTGAACGCCCTACCGTCTGTTGCAAACAGCACGATTTTATCAGTTGTATAACATTGAAGTGACAGCGATAAATCATCATCATCTTTGAATTTAACTGATGATAAATCCTCAATTTTTCCTTTTAACGCTCTTATCCAACCACGTTTAGAAAGCACAACCGTGATTGGTTCTTTTGTAATGAACGCCTCAATAGAAATCGCAGTTGATGGATCTGGTGCGTCCGCAAAACTAGTTCTACGTTTTGCACTTATTGTATCTTTTGCAAAAATTTCTCTTGTTTTTTCCAGCTCGTTATAAACTTTGCGCCATTGCAATTTCTCTGAAGCCAGCAATTTATTTAATTCGTCAAGCTCTTTTTTAAGGTTAGCATCTTCAGTTTTAATTGCCATTTCTTCAAGTTTACGCAAATTACGTAAACGAGTATCAAGAATTGCATTAGCTTGGACATCATTCAAGTTAAACGTTGCCATCAAAACGGCTTTAGCATCATCTTCTTCACGAATAATACGTATGACTTCGTCTAAATTAAGATACGCAATCAATAATGCAGCCAAAATTTCTAAGCGCGCTTCAATTTTACCACGACGCCAATTAGCACGCCTGACAACAAGTTCTTTTTTAAATGTTATGAATGAAAACAGGCATTCTTTTACCCCCATCACACGAGGGATACCGTTCGCATCAATTACGTTAAGGTTGACTGAAAAACGGTTTTCCAAATCAGATAATTTGAAAAGACTTTCCATCAAATGTTCAGGTGTTACAGTTTTTGACTTTGGTTCAAGAACAATACGAATGTCTTCCGCGCTTTCATCACGTACATCCGCTAATAAAGGAGCACGTTTATTCTCAATCAATTCGGCAAGTTTTTCAATCAAACGCGATTTTTGAACCTGAAACGGTGGTTCGGTAACAATAATTTGCCATTGACCACGCCCCATGTCTTCAACATGCCATTTAGAGCGCACACGAATAGAACCTTTACCTGTTTCATAGGCATTAAGAATATTCTCTTTAGGCTCAACAATAACGCCACCGGTTGGGAAGTCGGGACCGGGAATATAATCCATAATTGCTTCTGTGCTTAAATCATGGTCGTCAACCAATGCAAGACAAGCGTCGATAAGCTCTATCGCATTATGGGGAGGGATTGACGTTGCCATACCAACCGCAATACCCATTGCGCCATTTGCCAATAGATTTGGAAAAGATGCGGGTAAAACAACCGGTTCAAGATCTTCGCCCGAATAAGTTTCACGGAAATTTACACAGTCCTCATTGATACCTTCAAGCAACAAAGTGCCGGTATTTGTAAGACGCGCTTCGGTATAACGATATGCTGCTGCACTATCACCATCAATATTGCCAAAATTTCCTTGACCATCGACTAGACGATAACGCACCGAAAAGTCCTGCGCTAAACGCACCATTGTGTCATAAATTGCGCTATCGCCGTGTGGGTGAAATTTACCCATAACGTCGCCGACAATTTTCGCACATTTTTTAAAACGTGCATCACTATCAAGACCCAATTCACCCATCGCATGAACAATACGTCTTTGAACCGGTTTCAGTCCGTCACGGACATCGGGCAAAGCACGCGAAGTGATTGTTGAAAGCGCATAAACCAAATAACGGCTTTCTAAAGCCCTATCAAATGGTTCATTAATTATTTTTCCGCCTTCTGTAGGTTCAATTAAGTCTGAATTATCTGTCATTTTTATCGTTTCAATATCGAGTTTTATTTATAACTCTGCGAATCACAGGCGATAATACATAATTTTTAATGCGGTAAACCAAATAATTGCCGTGGCAAACAAACTCTGATTATGTTTCAAATGCATTAAACCATAGATATTACATAGACACGCCACACCTAACAATTAAGAATTAAAAGCATTTAAAAATTTATCCAATAGTTTTGCGACTATTTTTATCATTTATATTAAACGGTTAATGCTTACCAAATCCGTACATCAGATAATTACCAATTTGTTTCATGATAAAACATCTTAACAATCAAAAAATAGACCCAGTCAAATTGAATAAAAGAAGAAGTTAGAAATAAGTAAAATTATTACAGCTATAAATAGAATTCATCTTGACCAACGCCCCATCTTAAGTAACTGTTACTGTGATAAAAGTATAGGCATTGAAATGGGGCATCGATGTTAAAATTATATTTCAGACTAATAACTTTAATAATCGCTTGTCTATTTTCTAGTAACGCAATTGCTGATGAATGGCTTAAAGCTGAAACGAAAAATTTTATAATTATGAGCAATTGGAGCGAAAAAGAAACAATTGCCTATGCACAAAATTTAGAGAAATTTCGCTTTCTTTTGGTGAACTTTTATCAAGAAAAAGAAATTCGCGAGCTAGAAAACCCTAAACTTAATGTATATCTTTTGAAAAAAGATTCTGACCTGGACAAAGTTTGGCCCAATCATCCTAAAAATCTTGGTGGCTTTGCCAACAGCTCAATTGATGGTGTATTTGCATTTTCGCTCGCATTTGGTGGCGTTTTACAAAATTATAAAGACGCAAAACACCTAGATGAAAATGAAAATCAGGTTGTATTGTTCCACGAATATACGCACCTTTTAATGCAAATAACTTCGGGGTTCGCATATCCTAGATGGTATATAGAGGGTTTTGCAGAATATTATTCAACGACACGAATAACAAATGAAAATGCGCTTGTTGGCTATGGCTCCAATGAACGAATTTATACTTTATTGAACTTCTCAAAAATTAAATATGAAGACATATTGCGTGACAAAAACAGTAGCAAAAAAGACGATAGCGAATATGAGAGCATGTTTTATGCACAATCATGGATACTAACACATTACCTTATGTCGGATCCGGTACTTAGGTCTAAAATGCCTGAATACTTTGTAAAAATCAAAGAAGGACATGATGAGGTTGAAGCTTTTGAAGATGTGTTCTCTATAAAAGTTAAAGATTTAGACAAAATATTGAGTAAGTATTTGTATAATTTCAAAGCTACAATCTATAAATTTAGGGAAGTTCAAAAAGATATAAAGGTAGATGTATTCAAATACCCTAAATCTCTAAACAATCTAATTTTGCTTGATGCCGCATTGAGAGTTCATCCATCATACAATGAGTCAAGAGAATTAATAACCAAAATCGAAAATGAAGCAAATAATATAAAAGATTCCAGCTTTGCTAATGAATATTTAGCGCGGTCAGAAACAATTGCTGGTGATGCTGGCAAGGCAATTGAATTTTACAAATCGGTATTGGTTACATCCCCCGATAACCCAGAATATTATTCACGAATTGGCGAAGCATATTTGAAAAAAGATTATGATGATAACAATGAACATATAGAAAATTTAAAGGAAGCAAGAAAAAATCTATATAAGGCCTATCAACTAGACCCAAATAACGCACGAACCTTATATTATTTATCACAGACCGCACCAACAGGAATCTCAAACCCAGAAGAAGCATATGTTAATGCCGCCGTGGAGGCATATCTAATATCCCCTTCGGTAACAGATTACGCTTTTAATGCAGTATTTATGTTGATTAGCACCAAAAAGTTCGATGATGCCAAAGACTTATTAAAAGCATTCTCAAATGACCCTCACGATAAATTACGTGGGAAAGTAAGCACGGCGGCTATAAAATTCATTGATGAAGGTGGAAAACCTTCAACAATAATTTCAAAAATTTTGAAGTATAAAAGAGAAGCTGAACTTGAAGAATTATAAAACTTAAGGGCGCCCCAAAGAGGCGCCCTTTTTATTTCCTGCCCTCGTTCCATGAACTATGCTGCAACTTTTTCTTCTTTTAATGCCACAATGTAATCGGCATCCGTATGTGCACGAATATCCTCAAGCGTAACGCCTTTTGCAAGCTCAATAAGGCGCATTGGGCCATTGCCATGTTTGTCAATTTCAAAAACACCGTGTGAAGTGATAACCATATCAATAACGCGCATCCCAGTTAGCGGCAGCGAGCATTTTTTAACAAGCTTTGGTTCACCATCTTTGTTAATATGCTCCATAACAACGACGCATCTTTTTACGCCTGCAACCAAATCCATCGCGCCGCCCATGCCTTTTGCCATTTTGCCAGGCACCATCCAATTCGCAAGATCGCCATGTTGTGAAACTTCCATACCGCCCAAGATTGTCAAATCAAGGTGTCCGCCACGAACAATATTAAAGCTTTCGGCAGATGAAAAATATGACGAATATGGTAATTCAGAAATGGTTTGCTTACCGGCATTAGTTAAATCTGGATCTATCTCGTCCTCATATGGAAAAGGGCCCATTCCGAGCATTCCATTTTCTGAATGCAATATTACTTTCATGCCTTCGGGAATATAATTTGCAACATGAGTCGGCAAACCAATCCCAAGGTTTGCATAAAAGCCTTCACGTAATTCTTTTGCTGCGCGCGCCGCGATTTGTTCTCTAGTCCAAGCCATCTGAAAGTCCTCTATGCAATTTCTGTTATTGCTTCCCTTTTACGGAAAGTTCGTTTTTCGATACGTTTTTCAAAACTGCCCTTAAATATTCTATCAACATATATTCCGGGGGTATGAATATGATCAGGGTCGATTTCTCCACATGGAACAATCTCTTCAACTTCAGCAATTGTAATTGTCGCGGCGGTTGCCATTTGTGGATTAAAATTCTGGGTCGTTTTGCGGTAAACCAAGTTGCCTTCTTCATCAGCTTTCCAAGCTTTGATGATAGCGATATCAGCTCTAAGAGCACGCTCTAATATATAGGTTTCACCATTGAAGATTTTATGCTCTTTGCCTTCAGCAACAACTGTTCCAACACCTGTCTTAGTATAAAAAGCAGGAATACCGGCCCCACCTGCCCTAATCCGCTCTGCTAATGTGCCCTGTGGTGTAAATTCAACTTCAATTTCACCAGCAAGATATTGGCGACCAAATTCTTTATTTTCACCCATATAAGAAGTTGTTACATGTTTAACTTGCTTTGCATCAACAAGAATTCCTAGACCAAAACCATCAACACCACATGTATTGGCAATAATGTTTAAATTTTGCACACCTAGTTTATTTAATGCAGCAATAGAATTTTCAGGAATTCCACAAAGTCCGAAACCACCAGACATTATAGTAATGCCATCTTTGGTTAACCCTTCTAGTGCAGAAAGCGCATCTTTATATACTTTATTCATTTTGTCCTCTAGGCCGTCCATGAATTGTGTATAATTTGCCAATAGCTTCTTGGACAAAAGAAATCATGCTCTGCAATTTGCATTTGCAGATAGTATTTTTCAAACAATTACACGGAACAGTTTTATGATTTTTGTTGCATAAAGCTTATCATAAGAATTACGGATAAATATAATTCCTTAGTCTAATAACGGCTTGATTTTATACACTTTATCGCATTACACCCATGCAAAAATGAGTGACAACGAATTACGCATTGCACCCATGCAAATGCGCCTGCAACTAAAGTAAAAAAGGCAAAAAAAAGACCCTGACAAGTCAGGGTCACGGAAAACTCCGATTAGCTAAGAATCACGAGGGACGGGGTTGGATTCCTAACCTCATCAGCTATTAACAAGCGCAACTTAAACCAAAGATGAACAAAAATATATATTACTGCAGAATTTGAATATTGGTTCTATATTTAAAATTACTTTCACCATTATCTGCAATCTATTTGATATATACAATTATCAAATATGATGCTTTTTTATGCACCATATGCATTATTTTTAATCATCTGTAATAAGCTAGCAACATTTTCCTTTTAACGAATAGTAAAAAGAATGCGTTGCTACTACCAACTAACAAAGATTGATATGGCGTTTTTTTGACTTATGTGCCACTAAGAACGGCCTAAATATTTGACTCGTTTAAGGGGAAATGAATGAAAAAGATTGAAGCAATAATCAAGCCATTCAAGCTTGATGAAGTCAAAGAAGCGCTTCAGGAACTAGGGTTACAAGGTATGACAATAATCGAAGCTAAGGGCTTTGGACGTCAAAAAGGTCATACGGAATTATATCGTGGCGCGGAATATGTTGTTGATTTCCTTCCAAAGTTAAAAATTGAACTGGTTGTAAATGATGATCAAGCAGAGGCCGCAATAGATGCTATCGTCCAGGCAGCACGTACTGGACGTATTGGCGATGGAAAGATTTTTGTTTCAGATATTGCTGAAGTAATTCGTATCAGAACCGGTGAAACCGGCGCAGTTGCGATATAGATGCAATATAGGGAGTTGTTGTTTATCTCACACGATGAATAACTTATAGTTGGAGAATGTGATGTCTAAATTTGATAAAGTAATGCAATTAATTAAGGACGAAGAAGTCCAATACGTTGATTTCCGTTTCACGGATACACGTGGTAAAGTTCACCATATCACCTATGATGTAGATATGGTTGATGTTGACGCCCTTGAAGAAGGCGTAATGTTTGACGGTTCATCTATCGCTGGATGGAAAGCAATCAACGAGTCAGACATGGTTATGATGCCAGACCCAGATTCAGTAACAATTGATCCATTCTTCCAACAAACTACTTTGGCTATCGTTTGCGACGTTCTTGAACCAGGCACTTTGAAGCCTTACAACCGTTGCTCTCGTGGTATGGCGAAAAAAGCAGAAGCTTATACAAAATCTCTTGGTATCGGTGATGCTATTTATTTCGGCCCAGAACCTGAATTCTTCTTGTTTGACGATGTAAAATGGTCAACCGACGCACACAACACTGGTTATTCATTTGATTCAACTGAATTACCTGCAAACACCAATAAAGAATATGAAGGTGGCAACATGGGTCACCGTCCTGGCCCTAAAGGCGGTTACTTCCCACTTCCTCCGATTGATTCTTGCCAAGACCTACGCGGTGAAATGCTTTCAGTAATGAAAGAACTTGGTCTTCACCCTGAAAAACATCACCATGAGGTTTCTCCAGCACAACACGAACTTGGTTTGAAATTCCAAACTCTTGTTAAAATGGCTGACAACACCAACCTTTATAAATACGTAATCCAAAACGTTGCGGCCGCTTATGGTAAAACCGCAACCTTTATGCCTAAGCCTTTCTTCAAAGAAAACGGCAATGGTATGCACGTTCACCAATCAATCTGGAAAGATGGCAAGCCTGTATTCGCTGGCGATAAATATGCCGATCTTTCTCAAGAATGCTTGTGGTATATCGGTGGTATCATCAAACACGCAAAAGCAATCAACGCATTTGCTAACTCTTCTACCAACTCTTATAAGCGTTTGGTTCCTGGCTATGAAGCACCTGTGTTGCTTGCTTATTCTGCACGTAACCGTTCAGCTTCTATCCGTATTCCACACACAGCATCTCCAAAAGCAAAACGTCTTGAAGCGCGCTTCCCAGACGCAATTGGTAACATGTACCTAACCTTCACGGCATTGTTGATGGCTGGTCTTGACGGTATCGTAAACAAAATCGATCCAGGCGCATCTTTCGATAAAGACTTGTACTCTCTTCCTCCAGAAGAACTTGCAGGTGTTCCAACTGTTGCGGCATCTCTTGCAGAAGCTCTTGCAGCACTAGATGCAGACCGTGACTTCTTGAAAGCTGGCGGTGTTATGGATGATGATTTCATCGATGCATACATCGAGCTTAAGAAAGAAGAAAGCGACAGACTTAATCTGCATCCGCACCCTGTTGAATTCGATATGTATTACAAAATGTAATAATTGTACCAAACTTTATATCAAAGCCCCAACATTTTGTTGGGGCTTTTTTATTGCCTTGTTAGATTTTAAATAAATAATATTTATTATGTTATTTTAGGTTGTGTTTTAATGCCGTGTTAGGTATAAGTTGAATGCCTATCTATGTTTACATATGGGCAAACTATTAGAAACTCGGCACAATTACGCCGGCAGGTGATGCGCAACTTACCTCGTTCTAACTGCATCACCTGCCCTTTTTAAATAGTTTTGTGGCTTCATAACATAATCGTTTTTTTATTTTTTGATAATTGACCCATAAATATCTATAAATATATTGAAAACAAGTTGCAGTGCCGGGCCCCTCTGATGGTGATGCTGGATAGCCATGATGTCGGAGCTGCTTTGGCAACTATTTTCCAGCTATGGATGGCAACATGGATTTCATGAACGCTTTGGTAATGGGTGCCCCGCTTTATTCGTGGGCATTATTTCTTTTAATAGTATTTGTTCTTTTGGCATTTGATCTTGGTATATTGAGTAGAGACAAGAAAGCAATTGGAATAAAAAAATCACTTCTTTTATCGTCATTTTATATTGCAATTGGATTATCATTTTCTCTATTTGTAAATTGGCAAATGGGAAGCACAAAAGCATTTGAATATGTCACTGGTTTTATAATTGAAAAGACATTGGCAATTGATAACGTCTTTGTGATTGCCATGATATTTTCATATTTCGCAATACCTAATCACTTACAACATCGCGTATTATTATTAGGCGTCTTGGGTGTATTAATCCTACGTGGGATAATGATATTTGCGGGTGCTGCAATAGTCGAGAAATATGAGTGGGTTTTATATATTTTCGCGATTTTCTTGATTTTCACTGGCATTAAAATGCTCTTGGACAAGGGCGGTCATAGCGATTTATCTGAAAATAAACTTTTACAATGGGTAACAAAAAAACTACCCATCACGGATAAATTACATGGTGAGAAATTCATTGTAACACAAGATATTGGCGGCAAGATTAAAACCTTTATCACCCCCCTATTTCTAGCGTTATTAATGGTCGAATTTGCCGATCTGATTTTTGCTATTGATTCAATTCCTGCAATTTTCGCCATTACAACCGATCCATTCATTGTATTTACATCGAACATCTTTGCAATACTCGGCCTAAGGGCATTATATTTTGCCTTGGCTGCAATGATTGATCGATTTGAATATCTTAAATATTCATTGGGTGCGCTATTAATATTCATTGGTGGCAAAATATTCGCGGCAGATTTATTAGGCCTTGAGAAGTTTCCGCCGCAATGGGCACTAGGAATAAGTGCGGTGATTATCACACTCGGAATCTTACCATCATTCCTAATTAAGAAACAAGGTAAATAACTTATAAACAACATTTTAAGCCGATTTTATCCATTATTTGTTATTGTCATCAACAAACATCCAAAGAAGTTGGTGGGAATTATGAAAAAGATAAAATCGGCTTTTGTGCTTTTGGCATTAATGTTTTCTGCGGGATGCGTAACAACAAATGTTGCGCCACCAAAAAACCAGGCAGATGCTTGTGCAATTTTATCTGAAAAAAACAAATGGGAAAAACCAACCTTTAATGCAGCATATGATTGGGGTGTTTCACCTGGAATAATATTATCATTCATAAAACATGAAAGCTCTTTTCGGCATGACGCAAAGCCCGTTGATAAAAACGGCAACAAACTTTCATCTGCTTATGGATATTCACAAGCACTTGATGGAACGTGGGCTGACTATGAAAAGGCACGCGGTAGTGGAAAACGAAAAAAATATGATGATAGCGCTGATTTCATAGGCTGGTACCTTGATAGAATATCAAATCAAACTGGCGTTCAAAAAAATGACGCCAAGAACCTATATTTGGCATTTCATGAAGGCCCAGCAGGCTATAAACGCGGAACATATAAAGGTAAAACTTGGCTTATAAATTATGCTGAACGCGTTGAAAATCAAGCCGAAATTTATGATAATCAACTTGCGCGTTGCCAAAAAGGTAAAATGAAAAAATTTATGCGTTTAGCTGACAATTAAAAAATCAATGCCTGTTTTGCGGTAGATTTTCGCCTTTCATGCTATAAATTACCCGCATGAATAAAGAAATTTTAAAAACCGATTTTCAAAGCCTTTATAATGCATTATTGCGCCGTGATGATGCGTATGAAGGTTTGGCATTTGTTTGCGTAAAAACCACCGGTATATTTTGCCGGCTTTCATGTGCGGCACGCAAACCCCTTGAAAGCAATATTGAATTTGTAGCCTCAATAATTGAGGCAAAAAATAAAGGATATCGCGCCTGCCTACGCTGTAAACCAGAAACAAGCAAAAAGCCACTTTCGCTGCTTACAGCAAGAATGATTGAAGAACTCCACAAAAATCCGCAAAAACGCTGGGATAGTGATGCAATCAGGGTCTTGGGAATTGATGAAAGCACCTTGCGCCGTTCATTCCAACGTGATTTTGGCACAACCTTTCTAAAGTTTGCACGCGAACACCGCCTTGGTGCAATAGTCTCCGACCTTGAGAATGGCGGCAAAATAATAGAAGCACAATTGGATGCAGGATATGATTCATCAAGTGGGTTTGTGGAAGCCGTTAAAAAACAAATAGGCACAAGCCCCAAAGGTATAAAATTTCAAAGAATCTTAAGCGCCAAATGGCTTGAAACACCGATTGGCCCGATGCTTGGGGTTGCAGATGATGAAGGCTTACATCTACTCGAATTTGCAGAACGCAAAGGACTTCCTAAAGAAATTGAAACCACAAAAAAGCGCATTGGTGCAATTGTTTTCCGCAACCACCCCATATTAGAAACAACCGAAATTCAATTAAACGAATATTTCCAAGGTATACGTCAAATATTCAATATTCCGATTGCGCAATTTGGAACGCCATTTGAAAAATCTGTCTGGGCGCAATTGCAAACAATTCCTTTTGGCACAACACGTTCTTATGCCGCCCAAGCAAAGGCAATTGAAAACCCCAATGCAGTGCGTGCCGTTGCACGTGCCAATGGCTCAAACAAGGTTGCAATCATTGTCCCATGCCACCGTGTAATTGGCTCTGATGGCTCTATGACAGGTTATGCAGGAAAAATATGGCGCAAGGAGTGGTTATTGACGCATGAGCGCAACTTTACGCCTTCGCAGGAACAATCGTAACACTTTCACCACACCCACAAGCATCGGTTTGGTTTGGATTGCGGAAGGTGAATTTGGAATGAAATTTATTGGTTTCAATATCGATTTCTGTGCCGATTAAAAATAACACTGCATTGGCGGCAATAATTATCTTAACGCCTTTATCCTCGATCAATTCATCATATTTTTCAGGAGCTTCGGCATATTCCATTGTATATTCCATGCCGGCACAACCACCATTTTTAACCCCAACACGCAAATAAGGTTTATCGCCATTGGCAATAATTCCCTTCACCCTTTCTGCCGCTTTATCAGAAAGGGTAACAAGTTTTGGTTTTTGGCGTGTTTTTGTTTCCATAATCTCACTAAAACATATTTAAAATAAGTTTGGCTTCATCGGACATATTATCTTTTGTCCATGGCGGATCAAAAGTTATAATCGCGGTTGCCGAATTAACCCCATCAACCGTCAACGCCGCCTCTTCCACCTGTTGCGGAATAATTTCAGCCGCAGGGCAAGCAGGTGCAGTTAGGGTCATGGTAACTTCAACATGACCTTCATCATTAATATCGACCTTGTAAATCAGACCCAGCTCATAAATATCAACCGGAATCTCTGGGTCATAAACCCCCTTGAACGCACTAATAAGATCATTAGTAATACGTTCTTTTACTTCTTGGTCGTCATAATCGTATATTTTTTGTTCTTTTAACATATCCTACCTATCAAGTAAGGAATTCAATTGCTTTTTCAAGAGATTTGGCAAAAATTTCCACCTCTTGAAGTGTATTATATGCAGCGAAGCTGGCACGCGCCGAGGCATTAACCCCCATCCGTGTCATTAGGGGTTGCGCGCAATGATGCCCTGCCCGAATTGCAACACCATATTTATCCAAAATTTGGGAAATATCATGAGGGTGAACACCATCAACAACAAATGATAAAATCGCTGCCTTATCAATGGTTTCGCCAAGGATTTTAACACGGTTATTTTTCCTAATTGCCTCAGTTGCCGCAATTAATAATTCGTTTTCATGGGCATGGATTGCATCACGATCTTGTGCTGAAATCCAATCAATTGCCGATTTTAAACCAACCGCTTCAGTAATTGGTGGTGTACCTGCCTCAAACCTAAATGGCGGCTCGTTAAAAGTTACACCTTCTTGGGTTACGGTCTCAATCATTTCACCACCACCCAAAAATGGCGGGAGTTTGTTTAATTCGGCAAATTTCCCGTATAAAACTCCAATACCACTGGGCCCATAAAGCTTGTGTGATGAAAATACGTAAAAATCGCAATCAATGTCTTTTACATCGACTTTTTCATGCACAATCCCTTGTGAGCCATCAATAATGACTTTTGCGCCAATTTCACGCGCCATGTTTGCCATTTCTTTGATTGGTAATCGTGTACCCAAAACATTTGAAATATGTGCAAAAGAAACAATTTTTGTTTTCTCGCTCAATAATGATTTGAAATGTTCTAGGTTTAATGCACCATCATCATTAATCTTAGCCCATTTAACCACAGCGCCACTTCGCATCGCCAGCATTTGCCACGGAACGATATTAGCGTGGTGTTCAAGCTCGGTAATTACAATTTCATCACCCGGAGCGAGGCTTTGACCTAATGTATAAGCGAGCAGATTAAGCGCCTCGGTCGCTCCTTTGGTGAAAACTACTTCACCCTCATTGGCATTGATAAAGTTTTCAGTTGCTTTACGGGCATCTTCAAAAGTATTGGTGGCCTCATTGGATAAAGTATGTAAACCACGATGCACGTTCGCATATGAAGTGCGCATAAAATCACTCATGGCATTAATAACGCAATCAGGTTTTTGTGCAGATGCGCCACTATCCAAATAAACCAATGGTTTTCCATTCACCTGACGTGAAAGGATTGGAAATTGGGCGCGTATTTGGTTTACATCAAATGTCATTAGCCAACGATCTCATCAAGGCGGTTTTCAATCCGTGAAATTGCGTATTCACGTATATCGTCATATTGCAAATCATCAAAAACCTGCGACAAGAATGCTTTAATTAAAAGAATTTTGGCCGATTTTTGGCTTATACCACGTGCCTGCATGTAGAATAATGCGCTTTCATCCAATGCACCAATTGTATTGGCGTGTGAACATTCCACATCATCAGCATAAATTTCAAGACTTGGTTTGGCGTTAATCTTGCCACCATCTTCAAGCATAATTCCGCGATGTTCCATAACCGCACTGGTTTTTTGGGCGTTACGCTCAACCTGGATTTTGCCTTGGAAAACTGCATTGCCGCCTTCGCCAACAATACCACGTACCATTTCTTTGGTTTCGCAATTTGGGGCATGGTGATGAACGGTTGTTGTAATGTCATTATGCGCATTTTTCAAAAGATAGGCGGCATTGAAATTGCATTTCGCCCCCTCACCTAATAAATGAACATCGGTTTCAATGCGTGACAACTCACCACCGCGCATTAGGGAAAAGCCTGCAAACTCACCACCTTTGGCAACATTTACAATAGACTTCCTAATATCTTTTGCCCCAAATGTATCAGCATACATAATCCGTCTTAAAGACGCATTTTCGCCAATCTCAGCAAACATTAAGCCCGAAGAAAGCCCCGCATCGGCACCCTGCTCTTCAATAATTTCAAGATGCGCGCCATCTTCAACAATTATGTGCATCGCCGTGCGCGAACCTGCACCACGTTGAATGGCTATGCGTGCCTTTCTGCCGGCTTTAAGTGTGATGCGCTGCGATGATTTAGAAAGACCCTGCACCAAAATTGTGGTTACATCTTCATCATAACCCGAAATCTTGCTCACACTATCGATTTGCAAATCTTTTGACGCACCAGAAACAATTTCACCAAATTGTGTGGCATGAATAATAATATCGGCAGATAGGTTTGCGCTACGAACTTCACCGGATGGGCTTTCAATTTTATCTGACAAAGCCCGCGCCAAATCAGTGTAGTGAAAAAACTCTACACGTTTATTAGGCAACCCATTTTTTTCGATATATTCACGGGCCTTTTTACCCCATTCGGTTTTTGTAAGCTCGTTTAATATTGCAATATCGCTCATGAGACTAATGCCTCATATTTATCATAACCATTTTTCTCTAATTCAAGCGCCAGTTCCGGCCCGTCCGTATCGACAATTTTACCATCAACCAAAACATGAACCTTATCAGGCTTGATATAATCTAGAAGGCGTTGATAGTGTGTAATGACCAACATACCGCGATTTGGCGCGCGCATATAATTCACACCATCAGAAACAATCCGCAGGGCATCAATATCAAGCCCTGAATCGGTTTCATCAAGTATCATGAATTTTGGCTCAAGCATTGCCATTTGGAAAATTTCCATACGTTTTTTCTCGCCGCCACTAAAACCAACATTAAGCGGACGTTTTAGCATTTCATCTTCAATTTTTAAGCGTTTTGCAGCCTCTTTGGCAGCTTTCATAAATTGCGGAACCGATAATTCATCTTCACCGCGATATTTGCGCTGTTCATTAAGTGCGGTTCTAAGGAAAGTTAAGGTCGGCACGCCAGGGATTTCAAGCGGGTATTGGAATGACAAAAACAAGCCTTCTGCGGCGCGTTCTTCGGGTTCGAGTGCAAGGATATTTTTACCATTTAATTCGGCAGTACCGCCCGTAACTTGATATGCAGGATGCCCCGTGAGAGCGTTAGAAAGCGTTGATTTACCGGCACCGTTCGGACCCATAATTGCATGAACTTCACCAGCAGGGACATCTAAAGATAGCCCATTGGTAATTTGTTTGCCGTCAATTTCTACTTTTAAATCTTTTATTTTTAACATTTTATCATCCTGTGATATCTTTTACCGACCAGCAATATGATTTAAAATTACCGACATTAAAATAATGCCTTGCAAAAACCATAACAGACCGGAAATCACTAAAGAAAAAGCGAATTTTGTTGGATATCCATTTTCTTTTAATAATCTAATTTCGTTTCCATTGGTTTTAGGAATTATCCAAATCAACAATAAACACTTAAATATCAAAGCAGTAAAATCCAATGATTGTAAGCTGATATGATATTCATTTTTAGATATGATTGTCATAAAAAGAAAAAAACAAATAATCCACCTTACTGGTATTGGAATTGCAATCTTTGTAATCACCCCACACTCCCCTCAAGGCTTATGGCGACCAATTTCTGCGCCTCAACCGCAAATTCCATCGGGAGTTTTTGCATAACTTCGCGGACAAAGCCGTTTACCAAAAGTGCGGTAGCACTTTCTTCGGATAAACCTCGTTGGCGGCAATAAAATAATTGATCTTCACCAAGTTTTGTTGTGGTGGCCTCGTGTTCAAAATGCGCGCTTGTATTTGCCGCCTCAATATATGGGAACGTATGCGCGCCGCATTTATCACCTATCAGCAAACTATCGCATTGGGTAAAGTTGCGGGCATTTGTTGCCTTGGCATGTGCCGAAACAAGCCCGCGATAGGTTTGGTTTGAAACACCCGCCGCGATGCCTTTGGAAATGATGCGTGAAGAGGTATTTTTGCCCAAATGAATCATTTTTGTGCCGGTGTCGGCCTGTTGATGACCATTGGTTACGGCGATTGAATAAAACTCACCGATGCTTTCATCACCACGAAGGATACATGATGGATATTTCCACGTTACCGCCGAACCGGTTTCAACCTGTGTCCATGAAACTTTGGATTTTTTGCCACGGCAATCGGCACGTTTGGTCACGAAATTATAAATCCCGCCCTTGCCATTCTCATCACCCGGATACCAGTTCTGCACGGTTGAATAACGAATTTCAGCGCCATCCAATGCCACTAATTCAACCACCGCCGCATGAAGCTGATTTTCATCGCGTTGCGGCGCAGTGCAGCCTTCAAGATATGAAACATAAGAATCGGCATCGGCAATAATTAATGTCCGCTCAAATTGGCCAGTATTGGCAGCGTTGATACGAAAATATGTTGATAATTCCATCGGGCAACGCACGCCTTTTGGGATATAAACAAATGTCCCATCGGAGAATACAGCCGAATTAAGCGTTGCATAAAAATTATCAGATTGTGGAACAACCGAACCCAGATATTGCTTCACAAGTTCTGGGTGTTCTTGAATTGCCTCGGAAATAGAGCAAAAAATTACGCCCGCTTGCGATAATTCTTTGCGGAAGGTTGTGGCAACAGACACACTATCAAAAACCGCATCAACCGCGACCTTTGCGGCACCCTTTACGCCCGCCAGAACCTCTTGTTCACGGATTGGGATGCCAAGTTTTTTATAGGTTTCCAAAAGTTTTGGATCAACTTCATCCAGTGAGTTAATTTCGGGTTTTTGCTTTGGCGCAGAATAATAATATAATTCTTGAAACTTTGGTTTTGGATATGAAACCATTGCCCATTCAGGCTCAACCATGGTTAGCCAACGCTTATAAGCCTTAAGTCGCCATTCAAGCATCCATTCAGGTTCATTTTTTTTTGCGGAAATAAATTTAATTACTTCTTCGCTTAAACCAATTGGTGCGGTTTCAGATTCAATATCGGTTACAAAACCATATTTATATTTGTCACCTTCAAGCTCTTTAACAGCCTGAACGGTTTCTTTGTCGATATTGTCTTTAATTTTTATGTCAGTCATAATTTTACTTTAGGCGGCTTTTGAGACCATTATATTATAATTTTCAAGCAATTTATCTACAATGCGTGTTGCATCACTTTCCGATGAATTATGTCCAAATGAAACACGAACCACACATTTTGCGTTTTCGCCACCAAGACCAATTGCTTTAATTACACGTGAAACTTTTACAGAGCCAGACGAACACGCTGAACCAGATGATAATGATACCCCAGCAAGATCAAGGGCAATCACCAAAAATTCAGACGACCATCCAGGAATGTAAAAACAAGATGTATTTCCAAGACGATTAGTATCTTCACCAATAATTACAACATCGGAAAATGATTTTTTTAGTTCCGTCTCAAAAATATCACGTATTGCTTTTACACGCGTTAATTCGTCGGTTATATCTATTATATCCTGTGCCGCAGCGCCCATTCCAATAATCGCTGGCGCATTGTGTGTGCCGGCACGAAATCCTTTTTCTTGACCACCACCAACGCGCCCTCTAAAGCCGTCAATCCCTGGTGCAAGCATTAAAATGCCCGCACCCATTGGTCCGCCTATTTTATGCGATGAAACAATTGTCCAATCACCATAGCCAGAAAATGCTTCAGGTAGACATTTTCCAAAGGCTTGTGTTGAATCAACCAATAATGCCCCACCATGATTACGAACAAGGCCAGATATTTTTGACAATGGAAATACGACGCCGGTTTCATTATTTGCAGCCTGCACAATTACCAATGGCTTTGCAACATTGTCTAAATTGCGTTCAAGCCATTCAATATCTATCTGTCCATTAGGAAGTGATGGAATAAGATGCGCATCTTTCCAGATAGTTAGCGCATATTGATAAATAGCGTCGTGTTCTTGTGAGAAAAGGAAAACATTTTCAAAGCCAATTTGATTTGCACTTTCAATTGCAAGCTGCGCAGCTTCGGTTGCACCTGACGTAAAAATAACTTCATGCGAAGTTACGGCAAGCGCCGACTTAATACTACGTCGTGCATTTTCAATAAGCATACGAACTTTTTGGCCATCATGGTGGATTGAAGATGGATTACCATATAAATCCAATGCCTCAACCATTGCACGTTTTGCAATTTCGCGCATAGGAACATTGGCGTTATAATCGGCGTAAATACGCATTTATGCCGCCTTTTCACCTAATTCTGCTTTTTCGAATTTATTTTGCAAAATATCTTCTAAAGTAACGCTTGCCATAAAATCTTGAATATGTGCCGTCATAGCAACCCAAAGACCATGCGCAACACAGCGCGCCTTGCGACCGCCACAACCGCCCTCTTTTTCAGGGTCACATGCCGTAAATTTTACAGTTTCATCCACTGCAAATACAACAGACGCAACATCAATAACACCAGCAGGTTTCGCAAGACGATATCCACCATTTGGGCCACGTTTTGCAACAACGATTCCACGGCGGCGCAAACGGGCAAATAATTGTTCAAGATAAGAAAGTGAAATTGATTGGCGCGAAGCAATATCTGCAAGTGAAACAGAGCCATGCTCTCCGCCATTTGAGGCAAGATCAATTAATGCCATAACGGCATAGCGCCCTTTGGTAGATAACTCCATATACATAAACCCTTATATTACTCTGGCATTAATAGCTAAAAAAGCACCAGATGTAAAAAAATTGGAAATTAATCATGTTGTTGTGCTAAAGCAAATAAGTAATTAGTATTTCCTACTACTCAAGTCAAGAATTATTGTGAAAATTTATTGCGGAAGAAAAAATGGCAGAATTAATTTTAACCGGACCATCCGGTCGTATTGAAGCACGTTATGACCAGTCGGAGATTGAAGGCTCTCCAATTGCACTTGTACTTCACGGTCACCCTCGTGCGGCTAGCTCGATGCAGGATAGAGTTACCGTTATGATGCACCACTTATTTAAAGAAAAGGGTTTTTCAACGCTTCGCTTTAACTTCCGTGGTGTTGGCAAATCTCAAGGTTCGTTTGATAATGGCATTGGTGAACTTGCTGATGCTGCGGCAATGCTTGATTGGTTGCAATCTATTAACCCAAATGCAAAATTCACATGGGTTGCCGGTTATAGTTTTGGGGCATATATCGCATTGCAACTATTGATGCGCCGCCCTGAAATTGATGCCTTTATCGCGGTTGCAACGCCTTGCAATCATTATGATTTGGCATTCCTTGCACCTTGTCCATCATCTGGCATGATGTTCTATGGTTCAAACGATCTTGTATCACCACCACTCGATGTTGAGCGTTCGGTTTCAAAAATCCGTACGCAAAAAGGTGAAGTTGTAGAATGGGAAGAAATTCCTGGCGCAGATCACTTCTTTAGAGATCAATTAGGTTTGCTAAAAGATCGTGCAGATGCCTATATTGAAAAAACTATGGCACTACCACGTAAAACGCCGGCAACTGGAAAAAGATAAAATCATTAGATTAGGTGCGGACACATGAGAAAACCGCACCTAATTTATCCGCAATCTCAATTTGCGATACACTATCAAGACCACGCACAACGACCATACCCCTATTATTCTTTACAACATTTGTAAGAATTTTTAGGTATTTTATATGGTGCTCTGGATTACGTGCCAAAATCTGTCCATCAAATGAAAATGCGTCAAACCTATATTGTGGCATATTAGGTACGCTTAGCTTATCAACCGGCCCAGTTAGAATTGCGCCAAAAATCGCTTTCACACTAGGGCGAATTGTTGACGCCAATTCATAAACCTTTGAAACTGGATAGTTTTCATATTCCATAAATTCAAGAATTATATTTATATTTTCGCTATCTCTAATGTGATTTAGGACGGGAATAATTTTCCCCTTTGTTACCATGCTATTAAGAACGGCAAATGAAAACGGAATATAAATAAGATTTAAGTCACCACCAAAACGTAAAAACTTCTGAAAACCAATCTCAAAATTTGCATATTCAATTTGTTCTCTAATATTAGTAGGCAGATTGACCATATCTTTGAACAATAATTGCTTTCCGTGTGGAAGTTCAAAAATTCGAGGGGCAAAACGATAACCAATAACTTTTTGATTCTTGGTTTGATAAAATGGCTCTAAAGAAGAATCGACTATAAAGCGGTTATCAATTGTCACCTCATTTATTGCCGGAGCTTCTTCTTTTTTGTCGTCATTCAAATAATTATCGTTATTAGCAATTTTCTTATTTATCTTATTGTAATTTAGCTTCTTCATCTGGATTCTTGCAACTAAATCCACACTAACCGCAGCAACGGGCAGATTTTCAGGCCAAAAAGCACCGATAAAATGCTGCATAGTTTGTATATATATTTCTTTGCATGCAGCAGCTGAACCAATTAAGCTCAAAGTAGGAATATAAAGTATTGCCCCATATTCATTTGCAGCCATACACCAATTGGGTGCTTGGAATTTTTTTGAAAATGTCTGATTCACATATTCAAAAACAGCCTCTCTTTTATGAGGCCACTTTTCACCAAGTTTTTTTGATAATAGTGTAAAATCAATATAAAAAACTTGTCCATATTGATTTAGATTTTGGCGCCCAAGGCGCATAGCAACCTTTGCGTCAACATATTCAATGTTTACCGCATCGCTTGAAATCTCTTCTTCAACAAATAAATCTGCGTCAGTTGTTGGTGATATTTTTAATAATTCAACCGGCATGATTTACTCCTCCGGTAATTATATTATTGTGTAATACTAAACAAATTATATCTATTATATCAAAAACTTTAGATAATTTTGCTTGAATTCGCTGTTTTTATGAAGAAATAACACCACCGGACAGCGGTTTTTTAACACCAGTAGTTTCGGGAAACGAAATCGGAAGCCCCAAAGCAGACCGGACAGCAAGGAACGCAAAACATTCTGCCTCAACCGCATCCCCCCTAAGCCCAATTTCATCGGCATCAATAATATTGGTTTTTGTTATAGTTTTAATATCTTCAACGAGTTTTGGGTTTTTACGACCGCCACCCGCCACAACAAGTGTTGTTGGTCTCTTTGTAAATAGGTCAAGCCCTTTGTTTATAGCTTGTGCAACTAGTGAAGATAGGGTTGCACATCCATCTTCTAACGAAAGACCAGATACTATATTTGCATTATAATCATAACGATCCAATGATTTAGGATATGGCTTAATAAACCAATTATCGGCAAGCACTTTGTCAATTATATTTTGATGAACCTTCCCAGACCGTGCAAACACCCCATCTTTGTCATATTTGCCTTTATTGTGAAGTTCCACCCACTCATTAATAGGGCCATTAGCAGGGCCACAATCAAACGCCGCTAATTCATCAAAACCATCGGTTTCACCGCCCCAATAGGTCAAATTTGCGACACCACCCAAATTTAAAACCGCAGCAGGAGCATCGATTCGAGCATATTTTAACATTGCCGCATGGTAAATTGGCGCAAGTGGTGCCCCTTGCCCGCCATGCATCACATCATTTGTTCGAAAATCATAAACTGTTTTTATGCCGGTCAGTTTTGCAAGTTTTTCGCCATCTAGCAATTGAAGAGTTTTCCCCTTTTCACCATCTTTTGGCGGAATGTGTAAAACAGTTAAACCATGACCACCAACATAATCAATGTCGGTTGATTTCATATTAGCCTGCTTTAATAATGTATTGATTGCATTGGCATAAATTTCGGTAATAGTTTCCGTTGCCAATTCAAATATTTCAGGGGAGTTACCATTAAATTGCCATTTAAGGGCCGCCTTAACGGCGTCTGCCAAAATTGTACGTTTCTCATCTGAATATGGCACAAGGGCATATTCGCCAAGCTCAAGAACTTTATGGCCATCGGTTTTTATCATGGCAACATCTGCATAGCCATCAAGCGCCGTTCCCGTCATTAAACCTATCGACCAGAAAGATTGCACATTTTTCCCCTTAATTATGCCATAAAGACCTTTAAAAAAGGCTTTGTCTTTGTTAATGCCAAACATCTATATTTAAACAAACCAACCAATTAGAGGTATTTGATTAAAATGTCATCGCAAAACACCACCATAATTTCTGATTTCAAGCCAAA
>APMI01001871.1_pt1 | contig 46630 bp, 44 predicted proteins | sample 667938 | NCBI WGS metagenome assembly APMI01 (sample SAMN01084076, study PRJNA167559) | wastewater metagenome | biome: Wastewater | place: Denmark: Ejby Moelle, Odense | collected 2011-11-28
ATTTTTTTCCGTTTTTTTAATATTGATGTAAGGCGGGATGCCACTTTATAAATCCATTATTACAAATAATGGATTTCCCTATTTGAACTGTTTTATATATAATTTCAATAATCAACACAGTTAATTTCTATTATTTTACATATTATTTTGTAAATATTGAGTGCGTAATTTAGACGCAACCAGACCCATTTTGCCGCCACTTATGGTATTTTGTTCCATTTTAACGACCGGCATAACAAACTGTGTTGCCGATGTTATAAAGGCTTCTTTGGCATTAATAGCTTCTTCGACCGTAAATTTACGCTCAACAATATTTAGTCCCAATTGTGCCGCAGCCGCCAGTACCGACTTTCTGGTAATACCCGCAAGAATTTCATTAGAAAGTGCGCGCGTAATAAGATTATCGTCCTTATCGATTATCCAAGCGTTGTTAGAAGTCCCCTCGGTAATAAATCCATCTTTGTCAAAAAACCAAACGTCATCAAAACCATTATCCAATGCATTTTGTTTTGCCAAAACATTGGCGAGCAAATTAGTGGTTTTAATATCAACCCGTCCCCATCTATTATCTGGCATGAAGGTTATTGTTATGCCTTTTTGTGCTTTGCTTTCCAAAGCCGCAAAATTTAAAGGTTTAACCGTAAAAATCACGTTTGGCATTACATCATCGGGGAATTTATGATCGCGCGGCGCCGTGCCACGTGAAATTTGCAAATAAACCATGCCGTCTCTTACACGGTTTTTTCTTATAAGCTCTTTTATAACAATCTTCATAGATACAGGATTTACCTGATAATCAATTCCAAGCTCATCAAGGGATCTTTGCAGGCGGGTAAAGTGCCCTTCTTCATCAAGAAGCTTATAATTTTTAAAAGACCAAACCTCATAAACAGCGTCACCAAACTGAAGGCCGCGGTCTTCAATATTTATTACGGCTTCTGATTGAAGAGAAAAACCACCATTAACATATGCAATTTTAGCCATTAGTCCTTGTCCCCTTTAAGACCTTCAACACCCAAAGTTTTCAATTTACGGTGAAGCGCTGAACGCTCCATACCAATGAAGGATGCAGTTTTTGAAATATTGCCGCCGAATCTTGAGATTTGTGAAGTTAAATACTCACGCTCAAACAACTCCCTTGCCTCACGCAGTGGCAATGAAACCATTTGGTGCATTCCAATTCTTACATCGCCTTCGTTATTACCGCTGCTCTCTAGCCCCAATGCGCTAAGGTCAATTGAATTCTTATCACCGCCTTGCGATAGGATTAAAACCCGTTCAACCAAATTGCGCAACTCACGGACGTTACCAGGCCATTGTGCGGTTTGGAGTGCTGCAATTGCTTCTGTTGAAAATGGGCGGTTTTGCAGGCCGTTCACCTTGGCAACTTTGCCCGCAAAATATTCAACTAATAATGGAATATCATCACGCCGCTCAGATAATGGCGGAACTTTTACAGGAATTACATTTAGGCGGTGATACAAATCTTCACGGAATATACCCGCAGCAATTGCCGCCTTTAAATCACGTGAACTTGATGAAATCACCCGCACATCAACATCAATATAATTGTTACCACCAACACGTTTAAAACGTTGTTCAAGTAATACCCTTAAAATCTTGCTTTGGGTTTCAAATGGCATATCGGCAACTTCATCAATCAACAAAGTTCCATTGTGCGCCTTTTCAAACACACCAATTCGGACTGGTCTGCCATCTTGCGTTTCTTCACCAAACAGCTCGCTTTCCATTTTTTCAGGCGCAATTGATGATGCTGAGATCGCTATAAATGGCCCTTCTGCGCGTTGGGATTTGGTATGCAACATTCTGGCAACAATTTCCTTACCCGAACCAGATGGACCGGAAATAAGAATGCGCGAATTCATCGGGGCAACTTTTTCGATGGTGCTTTTGAGGTGTTGCATGATAATGCTTTGACCAAGCAATTCATCATCCGCCATACTGCGTAATTTTAGGCGCGCATTTTCATTTAATAAATTGGCATTTTCCAAGGCGCGCTCAACCAAAAGCAACAATCTTTCGCTTTTGAACGGCTTTTCAATATAATCAAAAGCGCCACGCTTTAATGCCGAAACCGCGGTTTCAATCGTGCCGTGACCAGAAATCAAAACCACGGGAATAGTTTCATCAATCCCCTTGATAGTTGAAAGAATTTCAAGGCCATCAAGTTTTGAACCCTGTAACCATACATCAAGCACAACTAAATCTGGGCGCCGCCCGCGAAAAGCATCCAAAGCCATGTCCGAATTTGAAGCAAAGCGAACATTATAACCTTCATCTTCAAGGATTCCGCCAATCAAATCACGAATATCGGCTTCATCATCCACAATAAGAATTTCAGCCATTATCATCCTCCGAATTTACTTCACTTGTTGCTAAAATAGGTAAGTTCATTTGAACACCCGCACCTTTTTCCCCGTCTGGTCGGTCAATAAGTCGTAATTTCCCGCCATGTTCTTCGATAATCCGCACCACAATCGGCAGCCCCAGACCAGTACCCTTCTCACGCGTGGTTACATATGGTTCAAGCAGGCTGTGGCGATTATTTGCCGGGAAGCCAATGCCATTGTCCAATATGGTAATCACAACATTTTCACCTTTAATTTCGACAGAAATATCAATTTTTCCCTTATATTCGCCGTTTTGAGTTACCTGTTCATGAGAAATAGATTCCGCCGCATTTTTCAAAATATTTAATAATGCCTGTGAAATCATCCGCTCATCCATCATAACTTTGATTTTTTCTGGTGGGCTGATTAATTGATAGTCTATATTAGCAAAGGTTATTTTTTGACTGAACACGGCCTCGCGCGTAATTTCGCAAATATCAGCAGCAATAAATTTCGGTGCCGGCATACGCGCAAATGATGAAAACTCATCAACCATACGACCAATATCGCTAACCTGTCTGATAATTGTTTCATTAAGGCGAACAAAAGTATCCTTATCCTCAATGATTTGTTTGCCGAATTTACGGGTTAGACGTTCGGCAGAAAGCTGTATTGGTGTAAGTGGGTTTTTAATTTCGTGCGCAATACGGCGTGCAACATCGCGCCACGCAGCCTGTCTTTGCCCCTGAATAAGGGCTGAAACATCATCAAACGTTATCACCAAATCGTCGCCGGCATGTGCTGCACTGGCTTCGAATTGCAAATTAATATTTTCACGACTAATTTCAATTTGCGATTTTTCCCCCGGATGGGTTTTCGATTTTTCAATTACAGCAATGAATTGCGGGAATGCCGCCTCAAGCGATGTACCAATTAAATTTTCCGCCGGTATCGCCAAAAACTTTGCCGCAGATGAGTTGGCGGTTAAAATAATTCCGTCTTTTGATAGTGTTAATACACCAGGCGAAACCCCTTCAATAACCGCATTAATAAATTGGGATCTTTTGACCGCTTCTTCACGTTCTGCCTCTAGCTCGTCTTTTTGAACCCGCAATTCTTTGGTCATTGTGTTGAATGTATCTGTTAAAAGCGCAAGTTCATGCACTTTGCGATCGGTATCAATTCTGACGCTTAAATCACCTGCTGCAACCTGTCCGGCGGCATTCACCAATTTTGCAACGGGCACAGAAATTGTTGTTGCCGAATAAAGCCCAAGCCATGCCGCAGCCAAAACCACAAGCAAAACAATTTCAAGATAGGCAATGCCAAAAATAAATTGAATATTGGCCTGACGCGCCTCTAATGCGCGATAAGATGATATTGTCTTTTCTGCCTTACTAAGAACCGAAATTTGTTCCGGATTTTGCAATCTAATGGCATAAAGATATGCGCCACTTATGCCATCAAGGCGGAAAAGGGTTTGGGTTGTTACCTCGTCAAAAGTAAAGGAAACGTCGCCAACGCGCGCAGTATCAAAATTATCTTTTGATGGCGGTTTATATGCGGGAACGTTTTGCGGACGTTCTGCCTTTGAAATTATTTCGCCATTTTCGCGGATAATATAAACCGCAACAAAGGCACGTCTTACGGCTTGGGTTTGCAAATATTCCTTGAACTGTTCTGGTGATGAAGAAAAATTAGCGGACGCCTGATTAAGGTCCGACGCCATTGCCATAATATCGGCACGCGCGCTTTCAGAAATTTGATTGATAATTTCATTACCAAGGTTTGATGTCGATGTAATCGCATCCTTAACCTGACCTGAAAGCCAAACCTGTACCCCGCGCCCATAGGTTACGCCGGAAAATAGCGCGATAATAATCGCCGGAATCGCCGCCGCCATAACAAAGAAACGCACATAACGCAGGTGAAGAATCGACCCCTGCCCTTTGTTTTTCTTGAAAAATTGCAGGCTTTTGAAAACTTTAAAAAGACGATAAACAAAGAACCCAATAATTAGGGCGTTTACAATAAGGAAAAATGCAATGATTTTTCCGGCAAAGCCATTATCCTGTGCCTGTGACACCGAAAAATACAGGGCAATAACGTTAAGCAGAAAACCAACGCCAAATAATATTAGCGCATATTTAGAAAGCCCGTAATTAAGGGTTTCAAAGCCGTCGTTGCGGTTAATGAAGCCGGTTTCGGCTTTTTTTATTGGAGTTTCATTCTTTTGAACATCAACCATGTTGCATATATGACACAATAGTTGTCGCGCCGCAACAGGGGCAAAGGTAAAGTTTCAGTAATGTGTGTATGTCAATTTTGCAAATATGGATATGAACTAATCCCTATAATATAGTTTTCGGATTTTCGCGTATACTGAATTCCAACATTCCTAAAAATTTGTTTTATAATTTACCGCTGTGGCCAGAAATAAAGAATATCCCCACCCCAAATAACCACCATTATAATTTCCAACTTTCATTGGGATTAATAGAGGGGGTTAGTATGTTTTTAAAATGTCAGGATTTGTCAGGGTTTTGCGTAATGCGCGGAATTTGCGCCATTTAATTTAGCATAATAGATTGATTAATAATGTTTTTTGTTAAAACTCGCCAAGTAAAAATGTCAACATTTGGTAACAATTTTCGGGAATTGCTATAAAAATAGCCAAAATCATTACGTAACAAATTGATTAATAATAATTTTTTGGCAAAACCGCCAAATAAAATTATCAACATTTGTTACGCAATGGAATAGCCAAGTTACAAAATAGGCAATTTGGTTTACCCAAATCGCCTAATTTAAACCAAAATCACTAGTTTAAACCAAAGTCACTGAGGCGTTTGCGCAATGTGTTGCGGTTTAGGCCCAATAATTCAGCGGCCTTGATTTGGTTGCCACGGGTTTCTTTAAGGGTCATTTCAAACAATGGCTTCTCAACCGAACGGATAATGTTTGAATGAAGATCGTGGATATTTTTGCCTTCATTTTTGGCATTAAGCAGGATGGATGAAATGGTGTTTTTGACCATGCTTTGTAAATCGCCGTCTTGCTCTTTTGAGGCGGCAACCGGAATAATCTTTGCCTCGACCAAGGCATTGGCAACCGTAGAGGCATTAATAACATTCTGTGAGTTAAGTACGCATAGACGATACATAAGGTTTTCAAGCTCACGCACGTTGCCAGGCCATGACCATTGTTCAAGCTCTTCAATTGCGCTTTTATCAATGATTTTTTCGCCATTTCCAAGACGTGACGCACGGGTTAGGAATAGGCGAGCCAAGTCACCGATATCGGAAACACGTTCACGAAGCGGTGGCACACTAATGCTTATGACATTCAATATATGGAACAAGTCAGCACGAAACTCGCCGGCCGCCAATTTCGCCCGCAAACTATCGTTTGATGATGCGATAACCCTTATGTCGCCGGCTTCTAAATCGGAGATAATGCCAAGAATGCGCGATTGCATTTCACTTGTGGTATCAGATACGCAGTCAAGCAAAATGGTGCCGCCGCGCATTTCATCAATAAGGCCACCACCCTGAAGGTTTTTGCCATAAAACACCTTATCCAAGTCAAATGGATTGGTAAAACCGGCAACGTTAATAGTGCGGAATGGCGCGGTTTTACGGTTTGAATAATCATGAATTGTGCGGGCAATTAGTTTTTTGCCAACACCGACCTCACCTTCTAAAAGCACGGTTAAATCGCTTGGCGCAACACGAGATAAAGACCGGTAAACCTCTTGCATTGAATTAGAACGACCAATTAGTGGCAGACCTTCATCAACCTGTGCTTTACGTTTTTGCACAACTGCGCGGTGTTCGCCAACTGGCTCTAAGGCGCGCTTAATAAGGTCAATCATTTTGTCCAAATCAAACGGCTTTGGAAGGTATTCATACGCCCCCTGCTCTGCGGCAGAAACGGCAGTCAGGAGGTTTGATTGCGCGCTCATAACAATGATTGGAAGCTTTGGGCGCTCCATACGGATTTTGGGCAGGAAATCAAAAACGCTGCCATCTGGCATAACCACATCAGTCAAGACCAAGTCCCCCTCTTGATCTTTTACCCATTTCCATAAGGTTGATGCGTTCGATGTTGAACGAACCTGAAAACCCGCACGCGCCAATGCTTGTGACAATACAGTGCGGATGGATGCATCATCGTCTGCAATTAGAATTGTGGACGCAGTACCTTTTGTGCCTCGGATATCATTATTATAGTTTACATTATTTAGTGACATAAATTACTCCACATCCAATGCCTGCTGCAAACGTACCCGAAAACACGTTCGCCCAGGTTGGGATTCAAAATCAACTGTTCCGCCAAGTGCGGTTACCATTTTCCTTACCAATGCCAAACCAAGCCCATTTCCCTCGCTCTTGGTGGTGACAAAGGGGTCGAAAATTACGTTACGCAAATCATCAGGAACACCGAAACCATTATCCGTAATCGAAACCTCGATAGGTAAATGTGGGTTCTCTATTTCATTATTGCGAAGTTTCCGTGAATGTCTGTATGATGTTGCAAAAATAACCTGCCCTTTTGCACCTTTTTCGTTTGCGGCTTCGGCGGCATTTTTTGCAAGATTTAGAAATACTTGTGTAAGCCTGTCTCGTTCACCCATTATCAATGGCAAAGAAACGTCATATTGCCTTGATATATGCAGCTCGCTGGCAAAACCGTTTTCAGCAAGTTGGGCAACACGGTCTATAATTGAATGGATATTAATTGGTTCAAGCTCTACGGCATTATCAATGCCAAGGCTTTCAACACGATCGATAAGGCGGTGCACGCGGTCGGTTTCATCAATGATTAATTTCGCAAGTGGCTTTTGCTCATTAGAAGCGTCAAGCATTAACAATTGTGCAGCACCCCTAATACCAGCAAGTGGGTTTTTAACCTCATGCGCCAAGGCACGGCCGATTTGCCCAAATGACTTGCTTTTTTCATTATCAGATTTTTTTTCAATAATGTTTTCAGAAAGGCTCTTTACCCAAAACATGACATTAAAAAGACCAGATGCAACAGAAGGATAAATTGTAATGTCTGATTTAAAACTATTTAAATTGGCATCAATAATTTCGATATCATACGAAGTAATGACCGAGTTTGAACTTTCCGCTTTTTTCACGAGAGTGCGCAAAGATTCCTCAGAGCGAATTATTTCAAATAAATTCTTACCAATCATGGACTTTTTAGAAGATGCCAACAAATCTTGCGAAAAGACATTTCCGTATTTTAAATAGCCTTCGCTATCCACGACTACTATCGGGGCTGGTATAAATTCTATTGAAGGCTGATGCGCCTCATCAATCATTTCTTTTACCGCTTCCATAAATCCATCCAAATCACGAGCTTAAATTTTAAGCAGATTGTTAATTGTTGAAATGTTTTAATATGATTAGCAATTTGGTCAATTGAATTATGGCTATATTTTAATCACTTTGTCTAAAATACAGACACTGACTTTACGATTGCAAAACTTACTAAACCTATTATCCTTTAAACATCTATTTTTTAAGCTAGAGTTTTTAATGAATAATGTTGCTATAATTGTTGCTTCGGGAACCGGTACCCGAACCGGTCTTGATATTCCGAAGCAATATAATAATTTTCTCAGCCTACCACTTTTTGTACACTCTTTTAAATTCTTTTACACGTCAAATCTATTTAGCCATATAATAGTTGTTGCTAACCCTGAGTGGCACGATTTCATTAGAGAACAACTAGTTAATTATAACAATTATACAATTATAATCGGCGGAGAAACACGATCACAAAGCGTCTATAATGGCCTTGAAGCGGCAAAAATTTTATCGCCAGATAATGTATATATCCATGACGCAGCAAGACCGTTTATTGATAGTGATGTTATTAATTCAATGCAGGATGCAATTTCAAATGGCGCAGATGGGGCAATACCGTATGTTGAAATAGCGGATGCACTTTGGCAAATTGATGATGCAAATCAACTTTTGTCGCCCGTAAACAAAACAAAACGCATTAGAGCGCAAACACCGCAAGCATTCAAATATAACAAACTCTTGGCAGCCTATTCATCATGTGATTTTAAATCCGCACTTGATGATGCACAAATCGCAACACAAAATGGAATGATAATAAAGGCAATTAAGGGCACATCATTCTCCGATAAGCTAACTTATAAAGAAGATTTTAAACGTATGGAAAGAACATTATCACCAAAAATCTTACCGCGTACAGGTATTGGATTTGATGTTCATCGTTTTTGCGATGGCGATTTTGTTACACTTTGCGGGGTTAAAATACCTCATACAATGGGGCTTGAGGGGCACTCAGATGCGGATGTAGCATGGCATGCATTGACAGATGCCTTACTTGGGGCAATGGCTCTTGGCGATATTGGAAAGGTATTTCCGCCAAGCGATAATAAATGGAAAGGTGCCGCCTCTTCAATCTTTCTTGAATTTGCAAAAAATGAAGTTAAGAAACACGGCGCAGAAATCGCAAATGTTGATATTACCATAATCTGTGAAGCACCCAAAGTTGGCAAATATCGTGAGGCACTTCAAAAATCTACTGCCGCGGTTTTGGGAATCCCCATTGATAGGGTCGGTATAAAGGCAACCACGACTGAACGTCTTGGATTTACTGGACGAAGTGAAGGAATTGCCGCACAAGCAATTGCAAGCGTGGTTCAATATATTTAAAATATTCAGAAACAGGAATACTATTATGTTTGACGAAGAATTAATTGATGCCACCGTAAGATTATTGATGGAAGCACGCATCAACCAAGTTAAGTTTGCAACTGCTGAAAGCTGCACTGGCGGACTTCTAGCTGGGATTTTAACCGAAATCCCAGGCTCTTCTGATGTTTTTGAGCGTGGGTTCGTAACCTATTCAAACCTTGCAAAGCATGAATTATTAGGCGTCCCAACTGATACGCTTAGCTTTCATGGTGCTGTATCCCCGCAGACGGCCAATGCGATGGCAAATGGTGTTTTGAAAAACTCGGCGGCAGATGTTGCGGTATCCGTAACTGGTGTAGCTGGACCTGGCGGTGGCTCTGCTGAAAAACCTGTAGGATTAGTTTATTTCGGGCTTGCCCGCAAAGGTTCACTAACAAGAACATTTGAACAAAACTTTGGCGATATCGGACGCGACAAAATTAGATTAAGCGCAGTTAATTACGCAATTGGCCTGTTCTTTAAGGCAATGCAGTAGTTTATGGGATAACGTATCTTTTATCTGCCTCATTACTAAAAGCCTCAATAAGTCTGCTAGTAGCTTTGTTGATGTTAGAGGTAATAAGCGTTGCCAAAAATGGATCTGCGAAATTATAGTCTATTTGCAAGTCTATTTCGCATCCTTGTTCATGCGGCATAATTTTCCATGTACACTCAAGCAATCTTAATGGATTTGGCAGAAGTGAAAAACTTTTATTTTTTAAAAGCGAAGTTCTGATGGTTCTATTGTTTTTGTCAATAGTCACCCGCGTTGAAAATGGAATCCTTATTGCCTTATAGCCAATCATTAGTTCTGCACTAAAAGAATTGCCATCTGGCGCTTTGTCCCAGATTCTAACCTCCTTTACCCATTGGATAAACTTTCCATAATTCGGAACATCTCCAACCAAGGCCACAATTTCGTCGGCACTATGATTTATTATGCGATTAACCCGAATAGTACCGGTTTTTGACATAAGTTAGAGCCCCAGCTCGCGACGGCGATTTTCACGCAATCTTTCAAAATCGTCACCTGCGTGGTGGCTAGAACGTGTTAGAGGCGAAGAAGAAACCATTGAGAAACCTTTGGAATAAGCAATCGTCTCATAAGTCTTAAATTCATCAGGTGGAACAAATCGATCAACAGCTGCGTGTTTTTTTGTTGGTTGAAGGTATTGTCCAATCGTTATGAAATCAATTTCAGCACTTCGCATATCATCCATAACTTGCATAATTTCTTCTTTGCTCTCACCAAGACCAACCATTAAACCAGATTTTGTAAAAATCGATGGGTCTCGTTGTTTGACCATGTCAAGCAACCTTAAAGAGGCGTAATAACGTGCACCTGGTCGAATTGATAAATATAGTCGCGGAACAGTTTCAAGGTTATGATTGAAAACATCCGGACGGGCATCAATAACTTTTTCTAAAGCACCTTTTTTACGTAAAAAATCAGGGGTTAGAATTTCAATAGTAGTTTCTGGCGAGGCCTTACGTATCTCTCTTATTGTATCAACAAACTGGAATGCGCCGCCGTCATCCAAATCATCGCGGTCAACAGATGTGATAACAACATGGTGAAGCCCCATTTTTGCAACGGCTTCGGCAACATGTTTTGGCTCGTCAACATCAACTGGGCCAGGCTTACCAGTTTTCACATTACAAAAAGCACACGCACGAGTACATGTATCGCCAAGAATCATCATGGTTGCATGTTTTTTTGACCAACATTCGCCAAGGTTTGGACATGCCGCCTCTTCACAAACTGTATGCAGATTATTTGCCTTAACCAGTGCTTGTGTTGCCTTATATTCACCGGTGCCCGGTGCTTTCACACGTATCCAATCAGGCTTACGCTGAATAGGATTATCTGGCCGATTGCGTTTTTCAGGATGCCTAAATTCGCCATTGGCAGGGCGATTGCCTTTTGAATTGTCAATTAAAGTAACCATTCGATTTCCTTTAGCAAAATTAAGCAATTTTAAAAGCTCTTTTATCAAGCATTACCATAAAGAAATTGCTTTATCATCGCTACCTTCGCTGAAGGTAAGTGTTTTTGTGTTACCTTCATAATGCACATTAACGAAATTATTCTGATCCTTTTGAAATTCAAAAAGGATTTTTGAATTAATCAATAGATTACGAGTTTTGGGTTTTATCTTTGCTTCAAAATAAGAATATACTAAATCACCCTCTACCTCAGACCCAACATATTTTAAAGCCATAGGCTTGCCATCTGCAGAAATGGAGAAAGAACGCTCCAAATAAGTTTTCAGCGCATTCTGACCCTCTTTTGATGCAAAATAGTCCATACCGACATCAGAAAGATTAAAGCTATGCTCTAGGTCATGGGCAAATATACGGTGGGTGATTTCAACATATCCCCCTTTCTCAATCTCTATCACAGAATAGGCTGAATTCATGCGGTGCGCTATTGCCGCAATTGGCAATAACAACACCAACATAAAGGCGGCAATCGCCTTTCTCATTATTTATCCTTTGCCATTGGATGAGTTTTCAAGCTGTCTGGATCGACAACTAATTCATCATCCTTCATTTGGTTTTTCCCCTGCTTTGCCTTGAAGACGTCTAGGCGAGAAGGCTCAATTCGTGATGGGAAATAGTTGTTATTACGATTAGCATCTGCAGTTTCGTAATTTGGATCTAACTCAACTGATACAACTTCTTTATCAGACATATATGCCCAATTAGTTTTATGGGTATCATAACGCCAAATTTCAGCAGGAATATAAACTGTCTTTGATGTTTTATCAGCAAAGGTGAACTTCAAAATAACAGGCATTACGAGACCGCCTTTATTTTCAAGACCAACAATATAAATTTTATCTTTTAACTTCAGGACATCTTGTTCGGATTTATCAAAATCCGCATAATCCTTCTTGTATTTATCTTTTTGTGACTTTGTTGCAGCCAAAGGATCGGTTTTGTCATAATAATCCTTAAGCTCTGGATGTCTGTCGACAACTTTTTCGACGTTTTTAACGCGCTGCGCGCCTAGTTCTAATGGTTGCTTATCACGTTGTTCAATTTGATATTTAGCTTCGATTTCTGGATCTTGCGTGTTAATTGTCGCTTCTTTGACGCCAGTTATGCCAATATCAACGTGATCAGTTGAGTAGAACCATCCACGCCAGAACCAATCAAGGTCAACACCAGAGCTTTCCTCTAATGTCCTAAAGAAATCTGCAGGAGTTGGTCGTTTAAAGCGCCAACGATTCGCATATTCTTTAAATGCACGGTCAAACTTTTCGCGACCAATAATAGTCTCACGAAGGATAACCAAAGCTGTTGCAGGTTTACCATAGGCGTTATTTCCGAATTGCAAAACACTTTCAGAATTGGTCATAATTGGAACCTGGTCACTTGAAAGCATATATTCAGTAATATCACGCGGATCACCACGGCGTGATGGATAGTTTTCTGACCATTCTTGCTCTGCAATATATTGCAAGAAGGTATTTATCCCCTCGTCCTGCCAAGTCCATTGGCGTTCATCGGAGTTCACAGACATAGGAAACCAAATATGACCGATTTCGTGAATAACCACAGAAATCAAACCAAATTTCGCTCTATCAGTATAAGTTAGATTTCCCTTTTTATCCTTTTCTGGACGTGGTCCATTAAAAGTAATCATCGGATATTCCATCCCGCCAACTGGCCCATTTACCGACTGTGCAACAGGATATGGATACGGGAAGCTCATACGACCATAAACTTTTATGGTATGTGCTATTGCCCGTGTGGAATAATTTGACCACAATGGCTCTGCTTCATTCGGGTAATACGACATCGCAAGTACATCAGGGGCATTATCCTGTTTTACTGCCATACCGTCCCAAATAAATTTACGAGAACCAGCCCAAGAAAAATCACGAACATTTTTTGCGGCAAAATGCCATGTTTTTGTACCACTTGCCTTATTTGCTTGCGCGGCTTTTGCCTCAGCAGGTGTGGTAATAAAAACCGGCTTGTCATAGTTTGATTTGGCGCTTTGCAGGCGTTGCTTTTGAGCTGCGCTTAAAATCTCATCACTGTTTTGCAATTCACCCGTTGAAGCAATAACAAAATCTGACGGAACATTTATCTCAACGTCATAATCGCCAAACTCCAAGGTAAACTCACCAGAACCTATGAATGCTTTATTGTGCCACCCTTCATAGTCGGAATAAACTGCAAGACGCGGAAACCATTGTGCCGCTTCAAATATGCAATTACCGTCTTCACCTTCTTTGGTGAAACATTCATAACCTGACCGGCCACCGATCAATTTATTATCAACAAGTGGCAATGACCAATCAATTGAAAAACTATATTCTTCACCGCTTTTAAGAGGCTTTGGCAACTCAACACGAAGTAAAGTATCGGTTATAGAGAATTGTAAATTTTGACCATCAGGACCTCGCACCGATTTAATGTCAAAACCACCCTCCCATTCCTTCATTTTCATCATTCTTTTGACTTCACCAAAAGAAATTTTATCGCCATCAGGGAATGTACGAGTTAGCTCAGAAATAGAGTTTCTTTTATAGTTTTGATCGAGCAAAAGCCAAAGATAGTTTAAAGTATCTGGCGAATTATTTTTATAAACTATTTTTTCAGTGCCAGATATGCTTTTACTTTTCTCATCAAGAGATGCTTTGATTTTATAATCAACCTCTTGCTGCCAATATTTGTATCCAGGTGCCCCCGAAGCAGACCTGAATTCATTTGGCGTAGGTAATTCTTCCGGGTCTAATTGACGAAATGCATCGTAAAAATCGCCCTTGGTTTGCCTAAGGGCCTGCGCATTTGCCAACGAAGGACTAATAGTCGCACAAAGCGTTATTCCAAATATCGATAATTGTAAGGTATGTTTCATAGTATTTTGTTTTTTTGCATAATTTCTCATTCAATTTTTGTGAATGTAATTATTTTATTTTGCAAGGATTAAGGGCAGATTATTATCGTCTTTATAGCATTACTGTTGATACAATTTGCAATATTCCGTGATAATGGCTAAATCCTCAACAAAAACTGAACAATAAGGACAGGATATGCCTTCACGAAAGTTTGAGGTAAAAAACGCCCGCAAGACCATTTTCGAGGCTTTGTTAGATGCAAAGAAACTCTACGGCGGCAAAAAACCTATTATTGAAGATATTGAACGCAACCCTTTAAGCTATGACAAAGTTGTTTTGGCTTCTTTGGTTCTTGGACGCAAGTTAAACTTAGCTTTAAAAGATTCAGAAACGGTTGGTTTATTGATTGCCAATTCGGTTGGTGGCACACTTGCTTTTCTTGGCCTAAGTGCTTTTGGCCATACGATTGCCATGCTTAACTTCACTGCTGGCTTAAAAAATATTAAGAGCGCTTGCGAAGCTGGTCGAGTAAAGCATATTGTTTCAGCACGCCGTTTTGTTGAAAAAGCAGGACTTGAGACACTTTTCAGCGATCTTAGCAAAGATTTTGAAATTATCTATCTAGAAGACATTAAAGATGCAATCGGACCACTTGATAAGGTTCGTGGTCTTATGGATTCATTTAATCCCAAATCGGCCGTCCCAAAAGTTGATCCTGATGAAACCGCTGTGATGCTATTTACTTCTGGAACCGAAGGTGCACCAAAGGGTGTTGCCTTAAGCCATAAAAACTTGGTGGCGAATGTTCAACAGATTGCAGCGCACATTGATCTTAAATCTGAATGGGTTGTATTCAACCCGCTACCAATTTTTCACTGCTTTGGGCTAACCGGCGGAACTTTCTTGCCATTATTTACTGGCATGAAAACATTCATGTTCCCGTCTCCACTTCAAGCAAAAAATATTGTTGGCTTGGTTAAAGATTTAAAGGCATCAATTTTATTTGGTACTGATACATTCTTAAACCAATACATTCGTGTGGCAGACGAAGGAGATTTGAACTCTCTTGAGTTTGTCGTTTGCGGCGCGGAACGTGTCAAACCAGAAACCCGTGAAGCCTTGATGAGTAAATTTGGTGTAACTATTGTCGAAGGATATGGCGTTACAGAAGCTGCACCTGTTCTGGCTGTTAATACTCCTGATGAAAACAACCGTCACGGTACAGTTGGTCAGCTTATGCCTGATATAGAGTGGAAACTAGAATCCGTTCCCGGTATAAATGGTGGCGGTCGCCTTTATGTTCGTGGCCCTAATGTCATGCAAGGCTATGTTCGTGTTGATGCGCCAGGCGAAATACAAGCACTTCCTGGCGGCTGGCACGATACAGGCGATATCGCATCAATTGACGATCATGGTTTTGTGACAATTCGTGGTCGCTTAAAACGTTTTGCAAAAATCGGTGGAGAAATGGTTTCTTTAACTGCTGTTGAAAATCACGTTGCTTCGATTTGGCCAGAAAATCTTCATGTTGCTATTGCAGTTAACGATAGTAAAAAAGGTGAGCAAATCATTCTTGTTTCTAACCTACCCAATTTTCCAAAAGATGCTTTGCAAAAATACTATAAAGAAAACGGCATTAGCGAACTTCAATTACCTAAACAAATCCTTTTCACCGAAAATGTTCCAATATTAGGAACCGGTAAAATTGATTATGTGGCATCACAAAAATTTGTTGAAGAAAAATTAGGGTTATAAATATTGGGGCTGTATTTTACAGCCCCTCTGTTTTTGCTATTTTTATACCAAAACCATCTAAACCAGCAAACTTAAGCTGTGACCGCGTTAGAAGGTGAATTGAGTTAATCCCCAAATCACGGATAATCTGCGCACCAATTCCGATTTCGCGCCAAACAACATTGCGCTTTTCTTCACTTGAATGACTTTGCGCACTAAGATTTGATGGAACACCAACACTTCCATCGCGCAGGTAGATTAACACACCCCGTCCAAGTGTTTTGAATTTTTGCAATGAGCTATTGATTGAATCACGACCGCCAAAAACATCATCAACAATATCACCGCGATGAAGTCGAACCGGTATATCATCGCCATCATTTATACGACCATAAATTAATGCCAAATGCTGTACATTATCAAAATGACTTTTATAAGAAATTGCTCTTAGCGTGCCGATTTCACTTTCAATTGTAAACTCGCTAGTTTTATCAATTAGCTTTTCACGAGATTGCCGATATGCAATCAACTGTTCAATCGAGATGTGTTTGATATTATGTTTTTGCGAAAATAATTTAATATCGTCGCCACGCATAACACTACCGTCATCATTGACCATTTCACAAATAACACCAACCTCTGGCAAACCTGCCAAACGACACAAATCAACCGTTGCCTCAGTATGCCCTGTACGCACCAAAACACCTCCTTCGCGCGCAATGAGCGGGAAAACATGCCCAGGGCGAACCAAGTCATCAGCAGTTGAATTATTGTTCGCAATCACATGAACAGTATTACAGCGTTCCGCAGCACTAATACCCGTCGTAGTGCCATGACGCGCATCAACCGTAACAGTGAAAGCAGTTGCTAAAGGCGCATTATTTTGCGCGACCATTGGATTGAGATTTAGTTCGCGCGCTCTCTTTTCAGATAAAGGTGTACAAACAATCCCTGATGTATGACGAATAATGAAGGCCATTTGTTCCGGCGTGCATTTATTAGCAGCAACAATTAAATCACCTTCATTTTCTCGGTCATCATCATCTGTAACAATAAGTATTTCACCATTTTTAAAGGCTTCGATTGCGGTCTCTATATTTTCTAACATATTATTTTCTTTTTCTTTTAACTTTAAACCAGCTTTGACAAGTATTTCTTCAACACTTGTCTTGAAAAGTGGCGCCAATGCCTGAGCATGTTGTAATTTAAATTCTATCTGGCCGCCTATTAACCGCCCAAAAGTTGTTCGATTTTTACCCAATGCACGTGCAACATCATCTTGCGTAAGGCCAAGTGCATTCAATCTATTTTTAAACCAATCGCTATTTATCATGATGTGCATAATATGCACTTTGATAATGTAATTTTCAATATGCATGTGCAGATTTAATATTTTTTAAATTCATGCAAAAAGAAAACATGACACAGAATCAAAAACAAATCGCATATTGGAATGGTGAAGTCGGTAATAAGTGGGATGAATATCACCACGAAATCGACGAAATGTTAGAAGAATTTTCAATAGTTTTATTAGACGAAATTGGAAATTGCCATAACAAATCAATTCTTGATATCGGCTGTGGTGCAGGCACTATATCGTACTCACTTGCTAAAAATGGGGCAAAAGTTTTTGGCGCAGATGTTTCAAAATCACTTTTAGCAAACGCACAAAGCAAACAAGAAAATAATATAAACCCGCGCTTTGAGCTTTGCGACGTTACTGATTATCAGTTTATTCCAGATTATTTCGATCTAGCAGTATCACGTTTTGGTGTAATGTTTTTTGATGATAGCGTTACAAGCTTTAAAAATATCCATAATTCCATGAAACCAAATGCAAAGCTTATTTTTATTGCTTGGCAGTCACCACAAGAAAACGAATGGATTATGGTAACTAAAAATGCATTGCATGGTATCGCTGAAGCCATTTCCGCCAATAATCCGGATGCCCCTGGTGCTTTTGCATTTAATAACCCTGACCGTGTGTGTGCTATTTTAACCGATGCAGGTTTTCGTAACATTGAAATCACAGGACACGAAAGAAATCTTTATTATAACAAAGGAAAAGGTCTCGCTGCTGGTGTATCGCTTTTAGCAAAAATCGGCCCAGCGTCACGCAACCTTGCGGCCCTCCCCCTTGAACAACAAAAAATTGGTATCACGCGACTTACACAAGCATGCAAAGATTATGTAAAGGCTGAAAGCCTTTGTTTTAAAGGCAAAGTTTGGTTGGTAAGCGCAGAAAAATAGTTTTATTAAAGGTGCCCACCAATACTAATTGTCAACAATACAATAGTCAAAATTTATACGTGATGAGCTGGGCCTTACCAATTGCCCTTGAATTGAATAATTGCCACCACCATTGTCATTTATCCAAATCTGCATCTGCAGCTCATCGCCCCAAGTCATACCATCTGGAAGTGGATCATATTCAACAAGACTATGGCTTTCCACCCAAAAACCAAGCGAGCTGCTATTTTTGAAAACATTGCCCGATAATTGCGTGTCTTTTTTATAATTTGATCCTCTTATATTAATTGTATCACGTTGAATCCCTGTGGCAGTCATATCATCGTGTGCCTGTATAGCGAATTGTATATATTGCTTTGAATATCCACCTTCAAAAGCTTCACTAGGAATACTAGCAGAACAAGCAAATCTTTGAGAATTCGCCCAATTCAATGCAGAATAATCACCCGCATTTAATGGCTCTGCATTAGCAAGACCACAAAAATATATTGTAGGCAATAATCCAATTAAATACAAAATTTTTATTTTTTTCGGTTTGCAACTTTTCATTAAAACCCCCGCCCCTTAAATTTAATTTCGCATCAAAAGTTGTGATTAGCAAGCCAAAAATCAAATATAACTATATGCAGAGTTTTAAAATAAAAATTCGTCAGATAGTCTATAAGCCGGGTTCTGTACCCATATGGGTGGCGATTATTCATCTTGGCTTGATATTACTAACAAGCTCACGCAACCTACCCGAACATCTGCGCACAAATTCGCCTTCGCTTACGCTCAACGTGTTCCTATTCGGTCTTGCTCCTGATGGGGTTTACCCTGCCCTTTTTGTTACCAAAAAGGCGGTGGTCTCTTACACCACCTTTTCACCCTTACCAATAATGGCGGTTTGTTTTCTGTGGCACTTTCCCTGTGGTTACCCACGGCGGACGTTATCCGCCATCATATTTGTGTGGAGCCCGGACTTTCCTCAGATGAAACCTTTCGGCCATATCATCCGCAATCACCCGACTATCTGACAAATGGCTTTTGCCTCAAAACCCTTGAATTATCAAGCAGGTTTGATGATTTTAGCCAAACGTCGTGCTTTTTCAAGGCAATCAACATCTAGTTTGCCGCCAACATCGCTTTGACGATAGCGGCGCTGGAATGCAATCAAGACATATTTTGTATCTTCATCAAAAATACCATTTTGCGGAATTCCATATCCCACATCAGAAAGCGCCTTTTGAAAGGCAGCAATATCTTCGGATTGCGATCCTATCTCTTCTGCAATAATGGTTTTGTCATTATCTGCTTTGGCGGCAGGAATACCTTGTGAAATCCCTGCGGCATCGAATTTATGCCAAGGAAACTTTTCACCTGGATCTATTTTTCGACGCGGCGCAAGATCTGAATGCCCAATAATATGGCGTTTATCAAGGCCGTGACGTTCCTTGATTTGTTTCACTAATTCCATAACGGCATCTATTTGTTCATCTGGAAAATCTGGCAAACCAAAATCATGTCCGGCATTGCAAATTTCAATTCCAATGGATGCAGAATTCATATCGGTCTCGCCGCCATATACACCCGCGCCAGCTTGCCATGCGCGTTTTTCTTCATCTACAAGTTGGTAAATATGACCACTTTTAAACGCCACATAATGCGCAGAAACGCGGTTAAGATTTGGCCCCGGAGGAGCCATTCCTTCACGCGGATGTTCAACTAATTCGGCTTTATATGCTATTCTTTTTGGATCTGGATCGCGAAGCAATTCAAGTGCCTTTTCTTCACTCGGCATGCCTGTATAATGAAGAACTACATAACGAATGGGGCGAGTGCGCTCATTAAAATTTGGACTTGGCGCTTGCTCAATAATAAGTTTTGCTGGCATTTTTTTAAGATTTCTAACAGGTTTTGGATTTGATGGGCGATATGGAAACATTTTACATCTTTATATTTTAGTTATTGTTGTAGCAGTGTTTTTACCCAATGAAGCATTATCCCTCATTGCAATTAGGGCGACACCAGCAATAGAGATAAGCCCGCCGAAAACAATTTGTAAAGTTATTTTTTCGTGAAGAATTACACTTGAAAGTAAAACTGCCCAAATTGGCGTCATTAAAGTAAATGGCATAATTTGGGTAACTTCATATTTTTTTATGAGGTGAAAATACATTGTATGCCCATATATAGAAACAAAAACAACAGAAAATAATAATATTAAGCCTATTGTTTTAGAGTTCGTTTCTAATGCTTCAAACTGCCCATGTTCTAAAAATAAGGTATATAAAGACAGCGGGATTAGAGAAAATAATGAATTCCATGCCTGAAACCTTAATGGCTCAATTGGTTCAAGTTTTTTCATTAAAACGGTTCCGATTGCCGCAAGTAATGCTGATGCAAAAGCAAGAATGTTACCTAAGTTAAGGTCAATACCATGTGGTTTATAAATAACAAAAATCACACCTGAAAAGGCAAGAAACATTCCCAATCCTCGTTTCCACCTTACTTTTTCGTTTAAAAATATGATTGATAATATTGTGGCAAGTGGCAAAGAAAGCTGCGCAATAATCGCCAGGTTTGACGCCGAAGTTGTTAAAAGCGCAACAAATTGCGCAATGAACGATAATCCCCCCATACAAAGCGATACAAAAAATAACATTCCTAATTGTTTGGGAATTGGCAAAAGTTTTGGCAAAAACAATATGGTTAGAATTATAAAACGTAATAAAACAAAAAATACTGGTGGTGAATTTTTTACCGCAATTGCAGACATGGGAACATTTGCACCCCAAACAAATGCAACCAACAAAATTAAAATCAAATCACGAAATGACATTAGGAAGAGCCCTTTGTCATTCTTTCTGAACGAATTTTATTATACGCAGCATTTGCTTGAGCAGTTGTTTCATGGGCAAGCCTTATAAACTCCATTGGCTCCCCCCTACTCATAAATGAATCCGGGTGGTTTTTGGTTACAATATCAAGCCATGCACGTTTTATTATTTCGTCACTGTCGCTTTCGTGTACACCAAGTATAACATATGGATTTGGCTCAACATCTTTTATAAAAAAAGACGAAATTCGTGAATAATCACTGCCACTTAGCCCCAAATATTGTGATACGTTTATAAGATATTGTTTTTCCGCCTCTTTTATCTGACCATCAGCAACCGCAACAAAAAACAACACTGCCATAACGTCGAATAAAATTTGTCGATTTTCGCGGTATTTTTTACCGATTCTTTTTGCGTAATGCTCGAAACCAAGGGTTGTCCCTGCAGCAAGTCGAAAAAGTTTTTCAAATGCAGGCTTATCTTCTTTAGCAATCGGAAAAGCCGCTTCAAAAGCAATTGCTTCATCAACCGTTGCAATTCCATCAGCCTTTGCCATCTTTGCCGCCAATGCCACAACTGATGAAGCAAAGTCTTCGTCATTTCGTATATCTGAAATTATTAGTGATTTATTAGCGCTTTTAGCCGGCTTTTTAAAGTTAGCGCCGGGGTCAAAAAAACTAAAAGGATTTCTAAATAATTTCTTCCAAATTGACATAATAAATAAGAAATAAATTAAAGCGCAGAAACAATCAATATAGATTGCCCCCTTATATAAGCTTTATCATAGCATACAAAACCATAGGTTTTATTAAATTAATGCCCATTCACCTAAACCCTGACATTTCCTGACATCGAGATGGCAAACTTAGTGATTTTAAAAAAGTTTTTCATTTATGGAAAACTTCATTTTAAACCCACATTGGCAATTATATTTTCACCATTGCACATTATATAATTACTTGAGTTTAAAGGGATTATGTTGGCCTATCCCCCCGTTTGAAGTAATAAAATCAAATATTAAAAATATGAAACAAGTTTTCTTCATACTTACTGTGCACCAATGTTTAAATTTACCTATAAATATAAAATTTTATCAATTGGGTTAATTTAAAATTCAACCAGATATTGTATTAATAATTTATAGAGGGGCGAAAATGAATATTTCCAACTTATTAGAAAGCGTTGCAATAATGCTAAACATGCCAATACCATTGCTGGTATTGATCCCTGTTGCATTTGCCTTAGCTTTTCAAATATTGCGTGCCACAGAAGCAAATAAAATTGAAGAGCGCGCATTAAACGTAAAATGTTGGGATGGCGATAAAAACTCATCTGAAAAACCAAGTTCGATTGCAATGCTATCTTCATTGGTATTCATCGTATTCTCATTATTTACCATGTATAATGTTACAAACGATAAACCGATTTTCTCAACAAGTATTATCGTTGAACAATTTATTCGCTAGTTGATGGGTCATAGGAAAGAATTGGCGCAAGCCATTTCTCAGTTGTTTTAATGTCCCAATTTTTACGAATTGAATAATCCTTCACTTGTTCCTTATCAATTCTACCAACCCCGAAATATTCTGAATCTTGATGCGCAAAATATAGTCCGCTAACAGATGATGGTGGATCCATGGCCATTGATGAGGTTAAACTAATGCCCGTGGCATTGGTTGCATCCAATAGTTTGAAAAGCGTTTCTTTTTCGGTGTGGTCAGGCTGTGCAGGATATCCGGCGGCAGGGCGGATACCATGATATTTTTCTTTGATTAAATCCTCATAAGAAAGATTTTCATCTTTTGCATAGCCCCAAAGTTCACGACGAACTTTTGCATGCATATATTCCGCCAAAGCCTCTGCTAAACGGTCACAAAGCGATTGGAACAGTATTGCAGAATAATCATCATGTTTTGCCTTGAATGCATTGGCAACATCAATTTCCCCAATTCCAGAAGTAACTGCAAAACCACCAACATAATCAGGGTTTCCAACAGGGGAAACAAAGTCAGATAAAGCATAATTTGTGCGCCCTTCTGCCTTTACCATTTGTTGACGTAAAGTATGGAACGTAGCAATTGGTGATTGTCGTGCGTCATCTTCATAAAGAATTATATCGTCACCAATACTATTTGCTGCCCAAAAACCAATTACGGCCTTTGCCCCAACCATCTTTTCATTAATTATCCGTTCAAGCATTACTTGAGCATCTTTATAAAGATTGCTTGCTGCGGATCCAACAATATTATCGGTTAGGATTGCCGGAAAACTTCCTGCTAATTCCCAAGATGCAAAGAACGGCGTCCAGTCAATATAATCTTTTAATTCAGCAAGATTAATTTCATCAAAAACCTTTGTCCCAAGGAATGATGGCTTATGAGTTTTGCCTTCAAAATCTAGTTTTAAAGAATTTTTACGAGCATCTTCTAATGAAAGCCTTGGGCGTTTATCTTGGGATGCATAATGCGCATTGCGCGCATTTTCCTGATCCCTTTTGTTTTCTGCAACGTACTCTTGCTTTTCATCACCAACAAGCTTTTGAACAACAGGTACTGCACGACTTGCGTCAGTTACATAGAATGTGTCACCTTTGAAATTTGGGGCAATTTTAACGGCAGTGTGTGTGCGTGAAGTCGTTGCCCCGCCAATCATTAAAGGGATATCGTTAAGCCCCGCTTTATCCATTGCTTGCGCCACATAGCACATCTCATCCAAGGATGGTGTAATGAGGCCAGAAAGCCCAATAACATCTACTTTTTCGTCAATTGCTCTTTGAATAATTGTCTCTGTTGGAACCATAACCCCAAGGTCGATTACTTCAAAGCCATTACATTGCAACACAACACCCACAATATTCTTACCAATATCATGAACATCGCCTTTTACAGTTGCCATAAGTATTTTGCCATTTGACTTTTGTGCTAGGCCCATTTCCTCTTTTTCTGCTTCCATAAATGGCATCAGATAAGCAACAGCCTCTTTCATAACTCGTGCAGATTTTACAACCTGTGGCAAAAACATTTTCCCAGAGCCGAACAAATCACCGACAACATTCATACCATCCATCAACGGGCCTTCGATAACATGTAGTGGACGCTCGGCCTGAAGTCTGGCCTCCTCGGTATCTTGGGTAATAAATTCAGTTATCCCTTTAACCAATGCATGGGTAAGCCGTTCATTAACCGGCAACTCACGCCAACTTAAATCAGGGCCATTCTCTTTTTTACCACCTTGAGCAAGATAATTTCCTGCAATATCCAAAAGACGCTCTGTTGCATCTGGACGACGGTTTAAAATCACGTCTTCACATGCGTCACGAAGCGTTGGTTCGATGTCATCATAAATTGCCAATTGCCCAGCATTTACAATGCCCATATCCATACCTGCCTTTATGGCATGGTATAGGAAAACGCTATGCATTGCTTCGCGTACTGCCTCATTACCACGGAATGAAAATGAAACATTCGATACACCACCGGAAATATGGCAATGTGGCAAATTCTTACGAATTATTCTTGTGGCTTCGATAAAATCCACGCCATAATTATTATGTTCCTCAATACCGGTTGCAACCGCAAAAATATTAGGGTCAAAAATAATGTCTTCTGGTGGGAAGTTTATTTCCATCAAAAGATTGTAAGCACGCGTACAAATTTCGACCTTGCGCTCTAATGTGTCTGCCTGCCCTTTTTCGTCAAATGCCATAATGACGGTAGCAGCACCATATTTGCGAATTTTACGGGCATGATCAAGAAATGCGTCAACGCCCTCTTTTAGTGATATTGAATTTACAATCGCCTTACCCTGAACGCATTTTAAGCCTTCCTCGATGATTGCCCAATTTGAACTATCAATCATGATTGGGATTTTTGCTATATCTGGCTCAGTCGCAACTAGATTCAAAAACGTTCTCATGGCTTTGACGCCATCAATCATTGCCGCATCAAGGTTTACATCAAGCACGTTTGCGCCACTATCAACCTGACTTCTGGCAACGGCAAGCGCACCAACATAATCATCGGCTTCAATCAATTTACGAAATTTTGCAGAGCCAGTAACATTGGTTCTTTCACCAACAATAACAAAGCGGGATACTGTGTCGGTCATTTGTTCTTCTTAAAAATTAAATGGTTCAAGGCCTGCTAAACGCAGTGCTGTTTCAAAATGTGGTATTTGGCGCGGTTTTTTACCTTCTACACCATGTGCAATATGCTTGATATGGTCAGGTGTTGTTCCACAACATCCACCAACAATATTGACCAAACCATCAATCGCCCATGTTGAAATAACTTCACACATATCATGAGGTGTTTCATCATATCCACCAAATGCATTAGGTAAGCCTGCATTGGGGTGGCATGAAATTTTGCATTCTGCAACCCGAGCCAGATCAGATAAAAACGCCTTCATTTGTTTTGGACCAAGGGCACAATTTAACCCAATTGACCATGGGTTTGCATGGCGAACACTATTATAGAATGCTTCAACAGTTTGCCCAGAAAGAGTACGACCAGACATATCTGTAATCGTGCCAGAAATCATAATAGGCAAGGTTTCGCCAACTTCTTCAAAAAGGGTTTCAATGGCAAAAATCGCTGCTTTTGCATTAAGAGTATCAGTTATAGTTTCAACCAATAATAAATCAGCACCGCCATCGTACAAGCCCTTAACCTGCTCATAAAATGCGTCCTTCATTTCATCAAAACTTATATCACGATATGCAGGGTCATCAACTTTTGGCGATAAAGAAAGTAGTTTTGTAGTTGGTCCAATTGAACCAGCAACGAGTTTTGGGCTATCAATTGTTTCAAATTTATCGGCCGCAGCACGCGCAATTTGCGCCGCGACTTTGTTCATTTCATATGAATATTCTTCCATCCCATAATCGGCCTGCGAAACCCTTTGTGCGCCGAAAGTATTTGTTTCAACAATATCGCAGCCCGCCGCAAAATATTGCTCATGGATTGATTGGATTGCATCAGGTTTTGTTAAAACCAATAAGTCATTATTACCTTTTTGGTCAATTTTTACGTCTTTAAAACGTTCACCACGATAGTCTTTTTCTTCTAAACCAAGACGCTGAATAAGCGAACCCATTGCACCATCAAGAATTAAAATTCTACTTTTTATAATCTCTTCGGTTTTTGCAAGACGTTCTGCGCGATTCTTAAAAATACTCATAATTTACTCCAGCGTTTCATAACGCCATCAATTCTATTAAAAACCCAGTGCTTTTGCGGCTTCTAAGGTTAACTTTGCGCGATTCAGTGTGTAAAAATGGAAATCTTCGACACCTTCTTTTTGCAAGGCTGTGACAAGGTTTACCAATGTTTCTTCTGCGCGCTTTTCGCGTTCTTGAGGGTTTTCATCCATGCCCTCAAACTTTTCCGCAAACCAATCAGGGATATTAGTATTACACGCCTTTGCCATTCGCATATATCCAGAGACACTACCGACAGGCATAATGCCAGGCAAAAGAGGAATTTTTATCCCATGTTTAACAGCCAAATCACGAAAATTAAGATAGGTTTCAGGTTCAACAAAAAATTGACCAATTGCTTGTGTTGCGCCTTTTTCGATTTTTTCTTTCAACACATTAAACTCATGCTCAAGCGATGGAGATTCCGGGTGCTTCTCTGGGTAAAAAGAAACCGAAACTTGAAAATCACCGATTTTTCTTGCTGCTTCAACAACCTCGGTTGCATTTAAATAGCCATCCTTATTAGCAATAAATTCGGTACCTACCCCAGTTTTTGGGTCACCACGTAAAGCAACTATATTACGCACGCCCATATTCCAATATTCTTGCAAAACTTCATCAACCTGTGCCTTTGAAGCATCAACACAAGTAATATGTGCCGCAGGAACAAGTGAGGTTTGTTGAAGGATCTTATCAACTGTATTGTGTGTACGCTCACGTGTTGAACCACCCGCGCCATAAGTCACCGACACGAATTTTGGATTTAGAATCTTAAGTTCCATAATGCTTTGCCAAAGCTTTTGTTCCATAGCTTCACTATTGGGGGGGAAGAATTCCAAAGATAAATTTGGCAATGTCATTATATTTTCCTGTTACTTTGTAATTGCGTATAATTTAACTTCTAAACCAGAAGCATTTTTTTCATTTTTAAATGATTTAATTGATTGAATTTTCAGGCCTGCAAGATTGCACCATTCACTAAATTCTGCATCGGCAAAGCCAAGTCGCAAATGACCGTATTTATTGCGCAATTCTTCAAAATCATGCGGGGCAAAATCCGCAATCAAGAGGAGTCCGCCAGGCTTTAAAACCCTTGCCGCCTCTGTCATCGCAGCGGCTGGATTATCAAGATAGTGCAATACTTGGTGGATTGTGATTAAGTCTGCGCTTTCATTGCCATATGGTAGGCTATAAATATCGCCAAGGCGGGCACTTAGATGTTTATTATCCCCTTCGTCAAACCGCAATCTAGATAGATTTAGCATCCCATGAGAGGTATCAATCCCCTCGCCCCGTTTAACATATTTGGAAAAAGTTTCTAAAATAACCCCCATACCTGAACCAAGATCAAGGTGGAAATCAAACTTACGTCCATCAGCCGCCGCTAACATTGCCGCTTCTACAACACCTTCAGGCTGATGCAACTTACGCAAAGATTCCCATTCAGGGGCAATTTTTTCAAAATATTTATGCGCACGTTCTTGGCGCGCTTCACGTATTTCTTTTAACTTCGCTAAATCACGCGTTAAAACAAAGCTATCACGGTTGAGGCATGAAATAATCTGCGTTGTTAATGATCTTGCTGGTTCGCCATTTGAAAGCCTAACAAAGACCCACGACCCTTCTGTACGGCGTTCAATAATACCCGCTTCAGATAATAATTTAAGATGTCGTGATACGCGTGGTTGACTTTGCGCCATAACGCTGGATAATTCACCTGCGGACAATTCGCCATTATTTAAAAGTGCAATGATACGAAGCCGTGTGTCTTCACCTGCTGCTTTTAAGATTTCGATTACATTGTCCATCGCAAGCTCCAAAACGTTTAAACACTTAAACATATCTTTAAGTGTTTTTGTCAAGTTATATTTGCAATAAACTGGCAAAAATATTTCAATTTTTGGATAAATCAATTTATCTGGCGCTTATGAATCAAACTAATAACCTTAAACAGGTCGAAATTTTTACTGATGGTGCATGCTCTGGCAACCCTGGACCTGGCGGGTGGGGTGCCGTTTTACGCCATAATGGCGCGACAAAAGAAATTTCTGGTGGCGAAAAACAAACCACAAATAATCGCATGGAATTAATGGCCGCCATTGCGGCATTAGAAGCGCTTACGCAACCTTGTGAAGTAATCCTAACAACTGATTCTAAATATGTTATGGATGGAATTACAAAATGGATTTGGGGATGGAAAAAAAATAGCTGGAAAAAAGCTGATAAAAAACCTGTGTTGAATGCCGATTTATGGATGCGACTTGATGCAATTACTTCCCAACATAAAGTTAAATGGGAATGGGTTAAGGGCCACGCAGGGCATCCGGAAAATGAACGTTGTGATGAATTAGCAAGAACCGCAATTAAATCCCTTTAAAACTATTTATTTCATCAATTGTTAAAGCCCGCCATTTTCCTTCTGGTAAATCACCTAATTCCAAATTGCCAATTCGCAAACGCTTTAGGTCGATAACCTTTAAATCAACAAGATCACACATTCTTCTAATTTGTCGTTTGCGCCCTTCTTTAAGAATAAAGCGCAGGGTTTGTTTATCTAGCTGTTCAACTATTGCAGGCTTTAATTTTCGCCCATCAAGCTCTAGGCCGTGACGAAGCTGTTTTAGAGCGATGGGCGTAATATAGCCTGCTACTTTTACGATATATTCTTTTTCTTTTTCGGTATTTTCACCAATGATTGCCTTTGCCAAAACACCGTCTTGCGACAGAATAAGCAATCCATGGCTATCTTTATCAAGGCGTCCGATCGGCGGTATTGATATATTATTTGGAATTAAAATTTGCGCATCATTAAACGCATTTTCTGGCGTTAGCATTCGAACCGCGGGGATTTCACCCTTTTCTGGCTGTCCGGAAACTATGCCAACAGGCTTATTGTATGCAATTGAGATTTGCCCCGAAAGATTATTCTGTGCAGTTTCCATAACCTCAAGCACTTGGCCATTTTCAATCTTTCGCCCAAGATCGGAAACTATGTCGCCATCAATTTTTATACTATTTGAAACAATTAATTCCTCAGCCTTACGGCGCGAACAAACACCTAATTGCGCAAGCCATTTATTGACGCGCATAGGTTCAGATTCTGTAAATGTATATAAAGGCATATGTCTGCATTATCATTAAATATAATAATCGCAATACCAATAGTAAATTATGGCCACGCCTTGTTATTATGTTCCACGCGGTAATCGTAGACATTTTTTCCTATTATGGATGCAGGTATAAATGCAAAGCAAGAGAATATGAATAAAGAAATCACGATTATCACATTCTTTGTATTCCAAAACTTTTCCGGAAATAAATCTGCCTTTGCACGAGACCCCAAATAGAAAAAGGCCCAAAACATTAATATCTGAGCAAATATCATTGCATCAAAAACCCGACCATATTCTTTAAATGCCTGATTAAGAAAGCTCAATATAAAGCCAATAATTCCACTAATTATCATAAAGGAGATAAATATTTTGAATGGTGTAAATCTATTTTCATAATCCTCTGGCGAAACTTCATAAATTTTACGTGCATTGGAATAAGTATTAAGCGTAATTACTGTTCCTAAAGCTAATACAGTAAGAATTAGAAATAAGCTCTGCCAAGTAATATGATCACCTGCTGCCTTACTGATGGCGTCGTATACCCTAAGCCAAACAAAAACATCAAAAAAGCTTATATATTTTTTTAAAAGGGGGCGTGATAACAAATCATCATTCGCCCCATATTCGTATTTACCAATCGCGCCAGTGGTAGTGTTTTGCATATATACACCCTAAGCATCAAACCATCTTTTGTCAAACAAAACTAAAAAATAGTTATAATTTAAATTACACTTTCTTGTGCGCTTTATTAATCGACAAAAGTGCTAAAATGTGGAACAAATCACCCAAACAAACAAACCGGAAGGAAAAATTATGCGTCGTCGTAACTTTCTTAAAACTGCTGCTGCGGTGGCAATAATTGGTTCAACTTCAGGATCAATAATTGCAAACGAAGCTCTTGCAGCAACAGGAAAAAAAATGTCTTCAAATCCATTATTACAAAAATGGAATACCCCGTTTGGTGTACCTCCTTTTTCTCAAATCAAGCCGTCTGATTTTATGCCGGCTTTCGAAGCGGCAATGGCAACCCATAAAGCAGAGCTAAAGGCGATTGCAACAAATAAAGAAGACCCGACTTTTGACAATGTATTCGGTGCAATGGAACGTTCAGGCGCAGATTTAACAAAGGTTGCCTCGGTATTTTTCCACCTTACTTCGGCTGATACCAATGAAAAACTTCAAGCAATCGAAGGGCCAATTTCTGAAAAACTATCGGCACACCAAAGCTCGGTCACGCAAGATCCATTATTGTTTGGAAAAATTCAATCAGTATATTTACGTCGTGAAAAACTTGGATTGAATGGCCCACAAAAATACCTTGTGGAAAATACCTACCAATCATTCGTGCGTGGTGGTGCATTATTGGATGCCGATAAAAAGAAAAAAGTTGCCGATATCGATGCGCAACTTGCAAAGATTCAAGTTCAATTTGACCAAAATGTTCTTAAAGGACAATCTACATTCTATCTTCCCCTAAAAACAGAAGCTGACTTTGCTGGCTTGAACGAAAGCCAAATTGACGCCGCCAAAGCTGCTGTTAAAGAACGCGGTATCAATGATGCCTTGGGGGCAATTACCCTTTCACGCTCTTCATTTGAACCTTTTTTGACCTCATCAACAAGACGCGATTTGCGTGAAGCTGTTCAAAAAGGTTGGATGTCGGTTGGTTCAACATTTGGTCCAGATAACCGTCCATTGATTACCCAAATCGTTGATTTGCGCACCCAACGTGCCAACCTTATGGGCTTTAAATCATTTGCCGCCTATCAGCTTGATGACAAAATGGCAAAAACCCCAGAAAATGCAATGACAACCATGAATGCTGTTTGGACTGCATCAATTGCAACCGCAAAAAAAGAACGCGGCATGTTGCAAGAACTGGCCACAAAAGACGGTGTTGATAAAATTGCCTCTTGGGACTGGTGGTATTATGCCGAAAAAGTTCGCCAATCAAAATATGCGATTGATGAAAATGAGGTGAAGCCTTATTTCGAACTTACAAACATGATTAAAGCCATCCACTATCATGCGGAACATCTATTTGGCCTAAAATTTGTTAAAAACGACAAAATTCCAACTTGGCACAAAGACGTTGTTGCATATGAAGTTCATAACGTAAGTGATGGCACTTTACAGGCAATTTGGTTTGGTGACTTCTATGCACGCCCATCAAAACAGTCTGGCGCGTGGATGTCTTCATTCCGTGACCAACAAAAACTAATTGGTGACGTCAAAGCAGTTGTTTACAATATCTGTAACTATGCAAAACCATCACCTGGTAAACCATCATTGCTTTCTTTTGATGATGCATCAACATTATTCCACGAATTTGGTCACGCGCTTCATGGCATGTGTTCAAACGTAATGTATCCATCACAATCAGGTACAAATGTTAAACGTGATTTCGTTGAATTCCCATCACAAATGATGGAACATTGGCTTCCAACACCTGAAATTTTGGGTAAATTTGCACGCCATTGGAAAACTGATGAAGTTATCCCTCAACCGCTTGTTGATAAATTATTGGCGGCGAAAAACTTTAATGAAGGCTGGACAACATCTGAATATATGATGGCTGCAATCATGGACATGAAAATGCACATGATTGAAGGACCTGCACCAAAAGATATTGATGCATGGGAAAAACAGCTTCTTGACGATATGGGGGCTATTCCTGAAATTGTTGTTCGTTATCGCCCTGGTTACTTCAAGCATACTTTTGACGGTGGCTATGCTGCTGGATATTATTCATATATTTGGGCAGCGGTTCTTGAAACCGACGGCTTTAATGCATTTAAAGAAGCTGGAAATGTTTATGATCCTGCGACATCGAAACGTCTGAAAGATACAATCTTCTCACAAGGTGGAACCAAAGACCCAATGGATTTATATATTGAATTCCGTGGTCGCGCGCCAACCGTTGACGCATTACTTGAATATCGTGGTTTAAAATCATAGATTTATTCGTAAAAAATCAAGCAAATACAATTATACCCCGCTCTATGCGGGGTATTTTTATAACAAGCCTTTTTTACCCAAAGATATTATTAGACGCGCCCTTGCATCCGGCATGTTTTTCATTGCTTGCCCCAAAAGGTCACGTTCAATAAACCAACCCGTCAACGCAAATCCATCGGCAATATCACCGCTTTTGATTTCATTTTCCGATGACAATAAAAACGGCGGCAAAACTAATAATTTGTCCTTATAGGGTAATCCTGCTTCATAGCTTGCCGCCCTACCCGTCCGTGGTGAAACCCATGAAAGGTTTTCACGAACACCGCTTAATGCGCACTCTTCAAAATCTAACCCAAAACCACAATCAGCCAAAAGACCAACTTCCCAACGGACATAAGCGGCGGCCCAATTATCTTGATTACAAATTAAACGAACCAATATTTCGGTTGCATTGAATAAATGCTTATAGGTTTGAAAATTAGGCAAAGCTTCTTTTAAAAGCGCACAAACAGAGCCAATGGCATTTATACCTGCCGCGTTATCAAAGACGTTTTCAATGGAAAATTTTGTTTCAAGGCGATCAAAATATCCCAATTGGTTTTCACCTTTTGAAATAAAACTTAGATGAAGTATCTGACCAGTCTGTAAAAGTGCACGTTTCCTCTTGCCGGCACCACCATAAACATATGCCGATATGCGACCATGATCATAAGAAAATACTTCTAAGATAGCGTCATTTTCGCCATATTTAGTGGCATTAAGGACAATTGCATCAGTTTCCCATGACGCCATTACTACGCCTTATAATCAAGCCCGCGTGCGGTATAGTGGCGGCTATCTTCTTGCCAATTATCTTTAACCTTAACGTGTAGGAACAAATGAACCTCACGCTCTAATTCACGCATCAAATCATGTCTGGCTTGCGAAGAAATCCATTTTAGAGTTTGTCCATTTTTGCCAATGGCAATTGCTTTATGCCCCTCGCGGCCAACGTAAAGCGTTTGGTCAATTCGCACTGAACCATCTTTTAATTCTTTCCAATTATCGGTTTCAACATTGGCATTATATGGCAATTCATCATGCAGACGGTGGAAAACTTTTTCGCGCGTAATCTCCGCCGCCATAAGGCGCAAAGGTATATCAGATGCTTGATCTTCGGGATAAAGGAACGGGCTTTCTGGTAAATATTTACCAAGGCATTGTTTAAGCTCTTCAAGGCCATCTTCTTGCAACGCACTTACAAACAAAATTTCCTTATAAATCTCTTTTTGCGCAAATGATTGCGCTAAATCAAGTAATTCATGTTTAGGAACAGTATCAATCTTATTTAGCAAAAGAAGCGTATTTTTATTTTGTGACTTTATGCCAGCTTCGGTACGTTCAATATCTTCTAGCGCTTTTTCTTCACCTTTAGGCAAGCCGGATTTACCAAACTTTTGCGCTAATCCCGCATCGACCACATGCACAATCAAATCAGCATCACGGGCACCAGTCCAAACAGAAGCAACCATAGCACGATCAAGTCTTTGTTTAGGATTAAATACGCCAGGCGTATCAATGAAAATGATTTGCGCATTATCTTGCATGATAATACCACGAACCGGAAAGCGCGTTGTTTGAATTTTTTGCGATACAATGGAAATTTTTTGCCCAACCAAGGCATTCATAAGCGTTGATTTACCGGCATTTGGCGCACCAACGATTGCCACAAAACCACATTTTGAATTTTCTTGTTTATTTTCAGGGTTATTTATCGGCATTTTTTATCACTTTTTCATAAAATTCTTTGGCACATATTTGCTGCGCAACCTGTTTTGAGCCTGCTTTTGCGCACAGGCTTTGCCCAATCGCAGTTACCTCCACCGTAAATACCGGCGCATGATCTGGACCTTCGCGATTTACAACAGAATATTTTGGTGCATCATGTCCACGTTTTTGCAACCATTCCTGTAACATGCTTTTGTAATTTTTGCCATCATCGGGGGCTTCTGAAGCAGTTTTTATTGCAAGCTCAACCAGCTTCCAAGCATAATCTTTTCCACCATCAAGATATATTGCGCCAATTAATGCCTCATAAGCATCAGCCAAAATATTGTCATTTACGCCCTGATTTTGCATAACGCTTTTAGACACGACAACTAATTTTTGTAAATTTATTTTTCGTGCAGAAACCGCGCAATTAGCCCCAGACACACATTTGTTGAAGGCCTTGGTTAAATTGCCTTCTTCAAACGTTGGATGATTTTCATATAAGAATTCAGCAGATAATAGCCCTAAAACCCTATCACCCAACCACTCCAGACGCTCATTACATTCGAAATTATCACGCCCCTCACCGGCAGACTTATGAATTAGCGCAAGCTTTAGAAGAGATTTATCCTTAAACTCATAAGCAATCGCATTTTGCAACTCTTTAAGTTCAGCGTCATCAGGTAATTCAAGTTTTAGTTTTGCCATTATTTAATCGGAACTGCTATACGGTCATAACGCAAATCGGTTAGCCAAGTCCAAGGCTTAAATAAGCTCACACCGCCATCCCAAGAAAATAGTACAATTCTGGCCTTGCCAACAACATTTTCTTCTGGAACATAACCAACGCCTTGCTCCAAAATAGGGTCTGCACGGCTATCAAGCGAATTATCGCGGTTATCGCCCATCATAAAATAATGCCCAGGCGGAACCTCGTAAACTTTGGTGTTGTCAAACTGCCCTTCTTCGACCAAATCATAGGTAGTATAGCTCTTACCATTTGGTAGAGTTTCTTTCCATCTATTGGTGCTCATCGTATTATTGCGTGAATCAACGATGATTTCCGGCGGCAACGCCTCACGGGTTACTGGAACACCATTAATAACCAACTGACCGCCAACAACCTGAATTCTGTCTCCCGGAAGGCCAATTACACGTTTAATATAATCAACTTTAGTTTGGTATGGATGTTTGAAAACAACCACGTCGCCGCGCGCAACCTGTTTATCAAAGATGCGGCCTTTGAATAATTTAGGTTCAAATGGAATCGAAAAACGCGAAATACCATAATCCCACTTAGAAACGAAAAGATAGTCACCAACCAAAAGGCCAGGACGCATCGATTCGGACGGAATAGAAAACGGTTGAAAAATAACTATGCGCAATAAAAGAGCAATTATAAGCGCACCCAAAACGGTTTTTATAATATCGCCTAAAGATTCTTTTTCATGATGCTTATCATTCAATGGCGCATCACCTTTTTTCGTAGTTTTAGCGCTATTATCATCACTATTGTTTGAAACTGTTTCCGATGCTTCGGTAATGTCCGCCATTTAATCTCTCTTTTTGATTTCTATTGCTTCAATAATTACAAACGCAATAGCATTAGGATAGTCATCACTTAAAGTTAAAAATAATTTGGGTTCAAATCCTTGCGGAATGATTTTGTTTAAAATTCTATTTGCATGATCAGTAAGGTTAATCACAGGTTGACCATTTATAAGGTTTACAATCTCAATATCAAGCCAGCTAAGGGAATTTTTTATTTCTCCACCTATTGCCTTTACAAAAGCCTCTTTAGCAGCAAAACGCTTTGCGTAAAATGCAGCCTTTATGGCTTTCTTTCCCTCAGCAATAGATTGTTCTGCACTTGTAAAGCATCTATTTTCAAATTTTTTGCCAAATCGTAACAGTGATTTTTCAATCCTATCAATACGGCAAATATCTGAACCGATGCCTATTATCATTAAAAAGAAACCCTGCGCGCATCATCCATTATTTGTCGCATTTTTGATATTGAATCTTTTAGGCCAATAAAAATTGCTTCACCAACCAAGAAGTGACCTATATTAAGTTCAGAAATTTCAGGAATACGGGCAATTTCGGTAACGCTGTCATACGTTATTCCATGCCCTGCATGAACATCCAAACCAAGTGAGGCAGCCAATCTAGCACCAATATGAAGATCACTTAAGCATTCGGATGCGGCTGTATAATCACCTTTTTCAACTGCTTCACAATAACGGCCAGTGTGAAACTCAATCGCTCTTGCACCGGTGTAATGTGCGGCTTTGATTTGCATTTCATTTGGTTCGATGAACAGGCTCACTCTCGAGCCATTATCTTGCAATTCAGAAATGAATTCACGAAGATTGTCTTGAACATCAACGACATTAAGTCCGCCTTCAGTGGTTTTTTCTTCACGCTTTTCAGGAACCAAACAAACTGCCTCTGGGGCAAGCTTGAGGGCAATTTCCTTCATTTCATCGGTCGCCGCCATCTCAAGATTAAGCGGTATCACCAAGCCACCAGCAATTTCAAAAACGTCTGAATCAATGATATGACGCCTATCTTCGCGTAGGTGAATAGTAATTGAATCGGCCCCTGCTTCTTGCGCTAAAATGGCGGCGCGCATCGGGTCAGGGTGTAACCCACCACGGGCATTTCTGATTGTTGCCACATGATCAATATTGATGCCTAATTTTAATGGTCTCATAACTTATTTCTTTGTATTTTTTGATAAATCACGACTTCCCGGTTTAATTGCGGGCGTATCTTTTAAATCATCTGGCAGATTATTTGGATCAAAACTTTCAACCTCATATTCTGCAAGTGAAACAAGTGGCAAGCCTAAATCAATTTTACCGCCAGAACGGTCAATTAATACCGCGGCACCAAGCAATTTAATATCTAAATCTTTTATTGCATCAATTGTTTCGCGAACTGAAAGACCTGTTGATATAATATCTTCTACTACAACGACTTTTGCGCCCTTTGGAAGTTCGAACCCGCGACGGAGTTTAAAAACCCCATCCTCGCGCTCTACGAACATTGATTTAGCTTTTAAATGACGTGCAGTTTCATAGCCGGGAATAATCGCACCAACCGCAGGAGAGACAACATATTCAACTTCACCAAATTCTTTTGCAATTTTTTTCGCAAGAGCTTTACAAAGTTTACTTGTTGCATCTGGATTCATGAAAACAAATGCTTTTTGCAAGAATTTTCGGCTATGACGACCAGAAGAAAGAATGAAATGCCCTTCGAGTAATGCGCCAGCTTCTTTGAAAATTTTCAATACTTTTTGTGTTTTCATGGTTTTAAGCCTTTTTAATCCTGACTACGTAAACGCTCTACCTCAATAAGGCTTGGCAGTGAACGCAAACTTGCAGCAATTACATTCAAATGCTTATTATCTGCAACTTCAATGTCAACCAATAAGTCGATAAAATCTTCTTTACGGTTTTCCGCACGTAGATTTGTAATATTGCCATCGCAATTAGCAATAATCTTACCGACGTCTGCAAAAACCCCTTTAGTATTTTCACATGTTAATCGAAGGCGTCCAACAGCAAGCCCGTTTTTACGCGCCTCTTCATTCCACGACAAATCAATCCAAAGCTCTTCATTATCTTCATAATCCGCAAGCTTATCGCAATCGATCGTGTGAACTTCTATGCCTTTTTCACCTTTTTGAATACCAACAATTCTCTCACCAGGTAAAGGTGAACAGCATTCCATAAAATGAATTGCAACCCCATCGGTCAAGCCATCGCCTTTTAAGAAGTTACTACCGTGTTCGTTATCAATTGAAATCCTTGCCTCACCGAGTGCATTTTTACGCACAAACCCCGGAACAGCAGCTTCCGCAAGCGCAGTCCCTGTTAGCTTTCCGCGCCCTAATGCTTCATGTAATTCTTCAATATTCTTAAATTTCAGTTTTTCACATGCAACTTTTAAATCGATATCTTCTGGATTAAGGCCGAGACGGCGCAAGGCATGACCCGCAAGCTTTTTACCAAGTGTTGAAAACTCTTGTCGTTCAAACTCTCTCACAAGACGGCGAATGCCAGAGCGCGCTTTGCCAGTAATTGCCAAAGATTCCCAATTGGGTGGCGGTTTGCGAACATCAGAGCGAAGAATTTCAACAATATCGCCGCTTCTTAATGGTGTTCTAAGTGGAACATTTATGCCATTAATCTTTGCACCAACTATTGTATCACCAATTCCGGTATGAACCGCATACGCAAAGTCAACCGAAGTTGCCCCACGCGGCAAAGCATGAAGATCGCCTTTTGGAGTAAATACAAACACCTGATCTTGGAACATTTCCAATTTGGCATTTTCAAAGAAATCTTCAGGGTCTCCACCATCTTCAAGAATTGAGAAAATATTCCGCAATGCTTCAATTGGGTCTGCCGGTGAATTTTCGTCAGGGTGATAACCATATGAGTGGTTTTTATACTTCCAGTGCGCCGCAACCCCAAGCTCGGCGATTTTATCCATCTCTTCAGTCCTGATTTGTATTTCAAGACGCATACCGCTACTAGTTACGATTGAAGTATGCAAAGACTGATAACCATTTGTTTTTGGTACAGAAATATAGTCTTTGAACCGTCCTGGCACATAGCGCCAGCGAGTATGAACCAACGCCAAAGCTTTATAGCATTCAAGCATTGTATCAACGATAATCCTAAACCCATAAATATCAGAAATCTCGTTAAAAGAGACCGATTTTTTATCAAGTTTTTTCCATATGGAAAACGGGCGTTTTTCTCTACCCGAAACATCAGCATGCATATCACTTTCAGAAAGTAATAAATTTATTTTGCTAACGACATCTTCGGTTGATTGGGCATATTTTATACGATTTGTTTCAAGCTGTTCGTAAATTGCCTCATAGGCATCGGGATGAAGATGGCGGAACGCCAAATCTTCCAACTCAGATGCGAATTTATTGACACCAATACGCCTTGCTAATGGGGCATAAATATCAATTGTTTCCCTTGCTATCCGCTGCCGCTTTTCTGGTTTTTTAATGAAATGCAATGTGCGCATATTGTGCAATCGGTCAGCAAGTTTGACCAATAGCACGCGAATATCTTTGGAAAGCGCCAAAACAAATTTTTGAAGATTTTCAGCCTGCTTTGTACGTTCGGCAGTAACTTCAAGCTGAGTAAGTTTCGTTACACCATGAACCAATGTGGCAACTTCTTCGCCAAAAAGCTCGGAAATTTCGTTAAAGGTTGCCTCTGTATCTTCAATGGTATCGTGCAGCAGACCGGTGACAATCGCCGCTTCGTCCATTTTTAATTGTGTGAGAATACCCGCAACTTCAACAGGGTGCGCAAAATATGGATCGCCAGATGCCCTAAGCTGTGAACCGTGCATTTTGGTTGCATAAACATAAGCACGATTCACCAAATCCTCATTGATGTTGGGATTATAGGCACGAATTAAGTCTAATAATTCGTACTGGCGTAAAATGCGCGATTTTTTTTGTTGCTCTGCTAACATCTAATAAAGATAGTATAGGTGTGAAATTTGACAATTGTATAATTGCCACTTTTCACACCTAATACAGAAAAATTACGCGAATATTAATAAGGGTCTTCGCGGACAGCTTCTTGTTCTTGCTGTAAAGCACGCAAAACGTCATCTTCTGACACAATAACAGGTGCTTCAAGTGCAAGTAAATCTGATTGTTCTTCTTCACGCACAGCTTGTGGACGATATTCACGAAGTGACGCAATCAAACCATCACGCAAATCTGGTGCCTCAACCGCAGTTTCAGCAATTTCACGCAATGCAACAACCGGATCTTTATCGCGGTCACGGTCAACAGCAAGTGGCGCACCACCTGAAATTTGACGCGCGCGATGCGCGGCAAAAAGCACTAAAGAAAATCTATTAGGAACGCGTTCTACGCAATCCTCAACAGTTACACGAGCCATTTTTATTCCTAACTAGTTATGTTCGGGGAATATCAAATTGAAATGAATATATCAAGTACTATAAAACAAACTATTTACACTTAGTACATGAAAGATTGTTCATTTCTTTTGAAAGTGCTATCGCTGCCTCAACTTTTGAAATAAATCCATTTTTATCCGCATCAAAAGAATTCATTACTTTATCGGCAAGAAGGTTAATCATAAAATCAGGTGATGCTGGATTTTGTTTTTTTATCATCGCCCGCACTTCCTCCAATGATACCAAACCATCATGATTAGCATCATTCTTCATGAACTCATTAATATTATTATCAAGCTTTCTGTTTTTAATTGAATTATTTGCATTATCATCGGCAAAGGCAGAAGTTAAAACTACAATATTACAAATTATAACAGTAAAAACCACATTATTAACTCTTGCGAATTTAAACAATATAAAATCTCCACGTCCGATAATACAATTTATTGTTGACGGCAAAAACGCTTAATGTAAAGTTACTGTTGCAGTTATATATAACTTTAGGGCTTTAGGTGGCTTATTATGAATCTTTAAAAAATCATGGTATTATCAACTATCTTTACAACAACTGTCTTCGCACCATTGGCGGCATACGCAAGCACCATAACAATATATGTAACAATAAGAACTGTTACGATTTGTGTATCAGAAGAAGAAGATAACCAAAAAGCAGGATGATTATCTTTCAACAAGAAAACGCAATTAGCTAGTATTTAATTTATTATGTGCCAGCTAATTATAAATTTCGGTGATGTTTTATGATGAACAAGCTTAAAGTGCTTGCAAATATAACTTTTATAACCTTTGCCTATGTAACAATTCCGCAATCGTTAAAGGCTCAGGATATTAACAACCAAGGAATTAACACTACCGAAGATAGTGAAGTTATTATTGTAAGGGCTTCAAAGATACGCGGCTCTGTTGATACCAGATATTATGATATAAAAACTAATCCAGATGCAAAAACCATAACTGCTGAAGACGTGGTAACAAGGCTTCCAGGGGCAATAAAAGACATAAATGGCAAAATCAGCATTTTGGGACGAACCAATATTTCATATCAGCTCGATGGCAGCTATTTCCCACAGGATCTTGCAACCCAAATTCCTGCCTCACAAATTGAAAGAATTGAAGTAACGACTAATCCAGGAGCAAAAAGTAGCAGTGGCGACGAAATAATAATCAACCTGATAAGCAATAAAAAGGCACGTAATCCCCAAAACATACTGTTAAGAATTACCGGGGACACCCTTAAAAATATAAATGTCAATGCAAATTATGACCATGAGACCAATAATAATAAATATTCTTTTTTTAGCTTTATGAGATCTTTGGATGAAAATTCTGGCCAACAACAATATGAAGATTACATAAATGATGGAATGGGATATCGAGGCATTAATCAGACTATAAAAACAAGGCTATTTGTTAATTTCTTTACAATTGAACATACTTTAAAAAATAACAGCAACAAACTTCTCTTAGGAATGGTGCCAACTTTATATGATAGTCAAATTCATTCAAAGGAAAAATATTCATTTCAAAATGATGTAGATATATACGATGACATAGTTGATTATAAAAGTAATTCTACAAACAACAGTATCTCTTATGTTGTAGCACTTAGTAATTATGGTGATAATTCAAAAGAAAAATATATGTTGCAATTTGATGCGCAAAATAAAGTTTCGAAAAATTATAATCTGGTAAATAACCAATCTTATTTTTATGAAACTAATACTCACAATAATATCATTACATTAAATATTGATAACGAATATAACATAGATGGGAAAAAGTTTGAATACGGTTACAGGCACAGATATAATGACCTTGATAACATTTATTACTTTGAACAAGCTAAGTTAAATAATTTTAGAATTATCAGTAATGAAGATGCCGCTTATATTGCATATAACACTACTCTTGGAAAATTTGATATTAAGCCTGGCCTGCGTTATGAAATATATAATTTAAATAATATCAATAATTATAGAATGCTTTTGCCTTCAATTCATTTTGGAATAAAATTTCGAGAATTAGGAAACTATAAAATAAGCTTTGCAAGAAAATCTCAGGATATTAATTACAATAACTTCAACCCCAATCAAGTTGCACAAAAATATAATATATTCGAGATTGGGAATAAGAATTTAATTAATGGGACAATAGATAATTATGAAACATCTTATGAATTCCTAAATAAAAAGTTCAGCTTTCTTACTACGATTTATTGGCGTAATTATGATAATAATATTGAAAATTATTTTGAATATGGTGGAAACAATATTTATTATATAAAACACATAAACATCAAACAATTGATAAATAAAGGAATAAACCTTAACTTCAAGCATAATATTAGCGATAAACTCGATTATTCGATTGACTTAAATTTCTATAATAAGAAGCAGGAATGGTATATCGACACAAAAAAATCATTACATCAGATTATTGTTTTTGACTGGAAATTAAATAGTACATACAGAATCGATAAAGATAATTCCATACTTTTTATGGTGCAACAATCAGGGAAAAATGGTTCTGTGAACTCAACCACATCAAGTAAAATTTCGTCAAGTATCAAATATACTCATGATTTTAGAAATAACCTATCGATGGATATAGCCGCCATTGATTTCTTATCAAGCAATAAACAAGATAGTTATTTCATAGCGGATAATTATAAAAAACATGCCATTACAACACGAAGCAATAGGGCAATAAAAATTACTTTGGCTCATCGTTTTTAATTCTCAAGCATTAACAACAGGTTTAGCCAAAATATGTTTACCGCTAAAAATTAATGAAGCAATCATTTCCACTAATGATGCACCACTTATTGGATGCACCCAATTAGGGGCAACTTCACTCAACGGCAATATCACAAAATCACGAACTTCCATACGAGGATGCGGAATTTTAAGGTCTTTTTCATTTAAAATCATATCGTCGATTGCGATTATATCTAAATCAAGGGTGCGTGCCGCCCAACGATTTTGCTTATCACGAACGCGCCCATATTTTTCTTCAATATTGCGCAATTTTTCAAGAATATCTTTGGGAGAAAGGCCCGTTTCAATTGCAATCACACAATTCAAATAGTCGGGGGAATCATTTCCTTCAGGCCAAGCCGGCGAAACATAAAGACACGAAGATTTCTTGAGATAAGCAAATCGAGAGATATCCTCAATCGCAGCCTCAATCACCTCAGCTTTATCCAAATCGTTAAAACCAAGATTTGACCCCAAACCAATTAAAGCTGTTTTTGTCACATTGCCCATGAGTCTATCTATTGTCATGCTTAAACATAATCAATATTAGATTCTGATGATTTTAAAAGAAGCACCGAAAAATTGTAATTTTTGTCCGCGCCTTGTTGCATATCGCGATAAAAATACAAAAGAAAATCCTGATTGGTTTAATGGCCCCGCCCCTAGCTTTGGCGACGAAGATGCATCACTTTTAGTTATTGGTCTTGCGCCAGGAAGAACAGGTGCAAATCGCACAGGGCGCCCATTTACGGGTGATTTTGCAGGACAATTACTTTACGATACATTGAAAAAGTTTGGATACTTACAGGGTGAATATCGTGCCGATCCTAATGATGGCATAATATTGCATGACGCCATGATAACTAATGCCGTACGCTGTGCACCACCTGAAAATAAACCTACAACCGATGAAATTAAGTTGTGCAATGATTTTTTAAAAACCCGAATTTTGGCAATGAAAAACCTTAAAACTATTATTTGCCTTGGCTTGGTATCGCACGATGCAACATTAAAGGCGCTTGGGTATAAGAAGAGCCAATTCAAATTTGGTCACGCTGCGGTTCATAAATTGGGTGATTTAAAACTTATCGATTCCTATCACTGCTCGCGCTACAACACACAAACCAACCGCCTAACAACGCAAATGTTCGAAAACGTGTTTGCGATTGCAAAACAATAAAAGCCCCCGCAATTTTGCGAGGGCCTTTTATAAGTGATTAAATCCTAGTTCTTTTTATCCTAGCTCTTTTTGATGAAGCCAAATGGTTTGCCAAGAGGCAAGATTTGGCGTCCAAAGAACTGGTTCAAGAAAATTGCACCAGCAGCATAAAAACCAAGTAAAGAAATGCCAAGCTCTGAATATGCGGCAAGAGTATGGAAAAATTCTTTATGGAAGCCAATTAAAGAAAAACCAAGCGATGGCAATAATACGTTAATTAGAACCAAGATTGCCGCAAAGGTTTTATTGGCTTCGAATGATGCAATCATAATAAATAATGAAAAGAAGAAATAACCAAAACAAGCATATCCAAGCTGTGCTGGATCCGCCTTTGTTGGGTCAACAGCGCCAAACCAACCTAATGAAATTGACCAATGTAGCGCAACCGCTGCCCAAAACAGGCCGTAAGCACCAAGTACAATTGAACCGAAATAATTGTTTTTCTTGAAATCAACCGTTGACGCCCAAATTTGTGCCGCAGAGCCAAGGAACAAGGCCCATGGTATTAAGAATGTTGTTCCAGTAGTCAAACCAAGTTTCTGACTAGCTGCAACAAATGTAACGATTGCAAGACCAAATACGCCCAAAGCAGTTGGGTCAGACATCATAATCTTGGTTTCAGTGATAATTTTAGTTTCCGTAATATTCGATTGATTAATCGGGTTCTGAATGGTCATAGTCACTACCTTTTTACTATAAATATTTTTATTGAGAGCGTGTCATGGGCGCTCCTCCCGTGGGCGTAATTCCACGGGTAAAAGATAATAACAATTAGACCTAAGTCGTTTTTAGACTTTAGATATGCATTTTTTCATGAGACACTGATTTATATAGGCTTTATTACAAAAAAAGGCGGCAAAACTGCCGCCCCTTTTATTAGATATTTGACTTAATTAATCGAGTTCAATCATAATTTCATCTGCAGCAATTGCTGCACCTGCAGCGGTTTTAATTGCCTTAATTGTGCCATCACGTTCGGCACGGATGATATTTTGCATTTTCATTGCTTCGATGATTGCGATAGCTTGACCAGACTTAACTGCATCACCAACAGCAACATCAATTGAAACCACAAGCCCCGGCATCGGTGAAATTACAAGACCAGAAGTATCAGGCGCTTCTTTTTCCGGAAGCATGGCGTGTAATTCAGCCATTCTTGGAGTTGCAACGATTACGGTTTCAGTAATTCCACGATAGTGGAATTTAAACCCTTGCGGCAAATCTTCAAAATTAATTGTAAATGCCTCATTATCATAAAGACCTTTAGATGATGCAAAGCCACGAATAACCTTTTCACCAGCTTTGAAATTAGATTTAATTTCAAGTGTGCTGCCATCATCATATGTAATCACTGCACCTTCGGCATTTGGTTCAACATGGACTTGATGATAATCGCCATCAATTGCCACAGCCCAATCTTTGCGCGCTGAACGGGTTGAAATTGCAAGTGAATGCAATGCAACATCAGTTGACATCTCTTTTTTGCGTTTTTGAGTATGAACAAGTGCCGCAATACCAGTAAATAATTTAGCGGTTTTATCCGTTAGAGGGACCCCGTGGAAACCGTCCTTAAATTCTTTGCCAATATATGCAGTTGTAATATCGCCAGAACGGAACAAATCCTGCCCCATAATCGCAGATACGAAAGGTGTATTTGACTGAATGCCTTTAATGGCAAATTCATCAAGTGCAACAAGTGAAGTTTCAATCGCGCTAATACGATCTTTGTTCCAACAAATAAGTTTCGCAATCATTGGGTCATAGTGCATTGAAATTTCATCGCCTTCACGCACACCAGAATCAACACGAACTTTGCCACCTAATAATTCACCCTCAACAGGCTGTTTATAAGTACGCAAGCGACCAATTGAAGGCAAGAAACCACGATATGGATCTTCGGCATAAACACGGGATTCCATTGCCCAACCGTTTATTTTTAAATCTTCTTGTTTGAATGATAATGCTTCGCCATAAGCGACACGTATCATCTGCTCAACAAGGTCAAGACCAGTGATCATTTCTGTTACCGGATGTTCCACTTGAAGTCTGGTATTCATCTCAAGGAAATAGAAAGATTTATCTACGCCAGAGGCAACAAACTCAACAGTACCAGCAGAATCGTAATTAACCGCTTTGGCAAGCGCTACCGCCTGTTCACCCATCTTCTTACGGGTAACTTCGTCTAGTAATGGAGATGGTGCTTCCTCAATAACTTTTTGGTTACGGCGTTGAATTGAACACTCACGCTCAAAAAGATAAACAACATTGCCATGTTTATCGCCAAGAATCTGAATTTCAATGTGGCGTGGTGCAGTGATAAACTTTTCAATAAAGATACGGTCATCGCCAAATGCACCAATTGCCTCTGCTTTAACCGCTGGAAATCCTTCTAAAACCTCTTGGTCATTATATGCGATACGAATACCTTTACCGCCGCCACCAGCAGAAGCTTTAATCATAACTGGATAGCCAATATCTTTAGAAATTTCTAAAGCGTGTTCAGTATCACGAATTTCACCAATAAAACCAGGAACGCATGAAACACCCGCCGCCTGAGCAGCTTTTTTAGACTCAATTTTATCGCCCATTGCACCAATCGCATATGGATTAGGGCCAATGAAAACTATCCCCTCATCTTTAAGACGTTGTGCAAAACCTTGGTTCTCTGACAAAAAGCCGAAACCAGGGTGAACAGCCTCAGCACCAGTTTCCTTACATGCAGCAATAATTTTATCGGCAACCAAATATGATTGTGCCGCAGGGCTAGGACCGATGTGAACTTTTTCATCCGCCATTTCAACAGCCAAAGAACCGGCATCCGCATCAGAATAAACAACAACTGTTTTAATTCCCATTCTGCGTGCGGTTTTAATTACCCGAACCGCAATTTCACCACGGTTGGCAATAAGAAT
>APMI01005581.1_pt1 | contig 46538 bp, 40 predicted proteins | sample 667938 | NCBI WGS metagenome assembly APMI01 (sample SAMN01084076, study PRJNA167559) | wastewater metagenome | biome: Wastewater | place: Denmark: Ejby Moelle, Odense | collected 2011-11-28
TCACCAAAGTAAATACCCCTGTTCTACGCAGGGGTATTTACTTTGGTAGTCTCTTCGAGACTGAACCCGTAGGGTTCGTAAAGCGAGGAATGGAAGCAAGAGCTTGCTCTTGACCCATTGCGAACGGAGATAGGGAGGCTTGTGCCGACCGCCTTCCTGGTGGCGAGCCGTATGGCGTGTGGCCCGAATTGCCCACCAAAAAGACCCATCCCGCATAAGGATGGGTCTTTCCTGCAGTGCTTCTATAGCTGGTGGATGTCCACGCGTCGACGATTAGTTCTGTCGACGTGGCTGAGCAAAGTAGACAGCGCCGTAGGTGGCGATTGCTGCGACGAGCGCAACGAGTACGCCGTCCATGCTGCCACCAGTGTGAGGTAGCTCGGCTGGTGTTGGCAGGAGCCCACCACAGCCGTTTGCAGCTAGAATAGTGCGTGACTCTTCCTGAGATGGTTCAGTCCAGTAGACTGGTCCAAGATCAGGGTCGGTATACCAGAGCTCATAGGCGCGGATGGTGTAGGCGCCAGTTGCAAGAGTAGTTGTTCCGCTTGCAAGCGTGACTTCCTCGCCGCCATCTTTGCTAATGGTGTAGAGGTATTTTTCAGTATCGTAGATGACAGTTACAGACTGTGTGCCGTCTAGGCAGGTTGGTAGCTTCCAAGAAATGGCTGGCATATCACATGGTTCGGTTGATTCTTCAAACGTCCAGGTAATCTCAGTGCCTTGCTCATTCTCAAAGCTATAGCCTTCATCAGCGATTGCCGATACGGTGTAGGTGACAGTACCGTCGTCGTTGAAGATCGTACTGATGTCGCCATAGTGGAAGTGCGCAGTGCTTGGATCGGTAATAGTTGGAATCTCGATGGTATCGTTGGGTGCGAGTCCACAAATCGGATTGATAGTCGGTGAGAGTGGCGTACAGAGTACGTTGCCATCTCGGGCTATCCCGTAGTTGTGGGTTGCTTTACCGTCGGTGAATAAGCTGCCATGGGCGGTTGCGATAAGCTCATCATTGACAATCTCCCAGGTAATTTCTGTGGTGTCGCCAGGGGTGACCCAGCTTGCGTTGTCGATACCGCATGGATCGTTTACTTCTGGAGTTGGTGGAATGGTGATGCAGGAAAGTAGGGGAACTTCATAGACTGTTGTTGTGATGAGCGTGCCCCCAGCAACACCAGCGCGGTAGAGGTTGACTACGACGGTTGAGCCCTGGAGAATGCCGCCAGCAACGTCGCCAGCTGCATAAGTGGTCGTCTGCATACCAACTGTGACGGTGAAGTAGTAGCTAAATCCGTCGCCCGGGTCTGCAACCGTGACACTGCCCGGTGTCGTACAGGTTGGCTGGGTAGGTACTGGGATTGGGCACATAGCGCCACTGTCCTTGGCGAGGCCAAAGTCATACTCGCGTTCATTGTTGGGAAAAGTATAGTTAGCGGTAGTGACTGCGTAGAGGTGGACGCCGTCAGCCATCGTGCGTAGCTCCCAGGTGTACTCGCTTGTACCTGCTGGCAGCGGTGTGCCCCAATAGGCATTGCCCTGTCCACATGGGTCGACTGGTGCTGGAGGAGTTGGTAGGGTCGCACCACATAGCTCACCAGAGTCTGCGGGTAGATCGTAGCTAATGGTCGATACTTGCTGGCCATTCACCATGAAGTAATAGCCTTGTTTTGCGGTGTAGACAAGCTGGTTGGCCGCGTTGATTACCCAAGTGTATTCAGTAGTCTCGCCACTTGCAGCGATATTCCAAACAATATTATTGAGGCCACATGGGTCCTTTGTTGGTGCGGGTGGAGTCGTTGCTTGCTGTGCAACCGGGCAGCTTCCTACAGTAGCCTGCATTGAGGTGGTGTAGGTAATACCTTCACTATGCGCATCTCCAGCCATAACCACACTGACAGTGTAGGTCCCTGGCGTGAGTCCGGCGAACACAAAGTCATACGAGCTATCGTCGGCGATAGCATGGCTTTGAGTCTGCCCTGCAATCGTCACTGTATAGGTGATCGTATCGTCATATACGTCGTTGGTATTCTCGATGTGAACCGTGACTGAATCAACACCACCAGAGAACAGTACGCATGGCTCGGTGCTTACGGCAACGGTTGAGGGAGCGACGGGGATTTTGGTGATATCACAGCCATATTGCCAGAATATCTGGGCGTCCTTATCCCAGTTCATACCAGCGAAGTAAAGCACCTGGCCGTTGTATGTGTAGTAAAACGGAGGAATGATGTCTCCCCATTCAATGTGCTGTTTCTTAAGTGTAGGGTCCCAGACGGGGCCGATGTGATCACCGTGTCCTGCGGTCGGGTCGGCCGAACTGACTGAGACGGTAACTGAGTTGTAGGGGTTTGCGTCGCTTGTCGTTGCATGGCAGACCTGTACGCTGCTAATAGGATCTGTACCTGGCAGCGGAATTGGAAACGTATCAGCTGCGCTGGCCGTTGGAATAAGTGGTGAGGCAATTTGTACCAACTGTGCGCATAGCAGTAATCCAACTGCCGCACCAAGGCGAGCCCTCCGTATAATGCCCTGAAACATGTAGTAAATCTCCTCGCGTATACACGCAAAATGTTAATTGCTATGTATTTTACATTAAGTCAAATATATTGCAATCATAAGCAAGATACATTTTGAATGTCAGGCGGTATACTAGGGGTATGGCAGAATTTGATAACACAAAGTATGAGCTGCCGTCTGACCAGGCGGATAGCAGTAAATTGAATAAACTACGAGCAGCGGTGCTCGGTGCGAATGACGGTATTGTGAGTGTGAGTAGCGTGGTAATGGGCGTAGCTGGCGCCACAACCGACACAAAGGCCATCAGCTTGGCGGGTCTTGCTGCGCTTGTTGCGGGCGCACTCAGCATGGCAGTGGGCGAGTATGTCAGTGTGAGTAGCCAGAGTGATGCGGAAAAGTCATATATCCGTGAAGAAAAGAAAGATCTGAGGGAAGATCCAGAGTATGAGCTCGATGAGCTAGCGCGTGAGTATATGAAACACGGTGTCAGCAACAAGCTAGCTCACCAGGTTGCAGATGAACTAACGAAGCGAGATGCGCTCAGGGCGCACCTTCGTATGCATTTTAATATCGATCCAGATGAGATTAATAACCCCTGGCATGCTGCAATTGCTTCGCTGATTGCCTTTACGGTGGGCGGCTTGGTGCCGTTTCTGACGATTGTGTTTGTGCCGCAGTCGCTCCGCGTTGTGACAACTTTTGTAGCTGTAGTTGTCGCATTGTTTTGTGTCGGCTATATCAGCGCGAGGGCTGGTAATGCGTCCAAAAAGCGTGCGGTTGCACGGGTAATCTTTGGAGGCATACTGGCAATGGTGATTACCTACGGTGTCGGTGTGCTGTTTGGAACGACTATTGCATAGCTAAATGGGTGGTGTCATACTGTCAATATAATTACGATAAACCGTATATAGAGGAGGGGTGGTGGATAAACAGCAAAAGATAGAGGAGCTGTTGCAGATGTTTGATGGCAATGCTTCGCAGGCTGCACTTGCAGTGCGAAACTATGCTACTGAATCTGCTCGACAAATCGCGCGTAAGCCGCGCCGCAAGGTGTCGGAAGAAGTTGTCATCAAGATAGATAGCCTCGTCAAGACCTATTCACTCGGTAAGAATGAAGTCCAAGCCCTCAAGGGGGTGTCACTCGATATTCATAAGGGCGAGTTTCTCGCGCTGACCGGTGCGAGTGGTAGCGGTAAAAGCACACTCCTCCAGATGATCGGTGGGCTCGACAAGCCGACCTCTGGTGCGATTGCAATAGATAACACAGAGCTACAGCATATGAGCGATCGTGAGCTGTCGCGTTTTCGCAATCAAACAATTGGTTTTGTATTCCAGTTTTTCTATCTGCAGCCTTTCCTGAAGCTAGACAAAAACCTAGAAGTTGCTGGCATGCCAATGGGCACGGCAAAGCCTATCCGAGCCGCACGTGTCAAGGAGCTGGCGGGCCAGGTTGGCTTGGCTGATCGACTTGGGCACTATCCCAAAGAACTTTCGGGTGGTCAAATGCAGCGTGCTGCCATTGCTCGAGCACTACTCAACAACCCTAAAGTCATCTTAGCCGATGAACCGACCGGCAACCTCGATAGCGAGAATGGTCGGGCGATTATTGAACTATTCGAAAAGATTCGCGATGAGTTTGGTACGACGATCGTGATTGTGACACATGATAAAGCCATAGCCGCACGAGCAGATCGTGAAATACGCCTGCAGGATGGAGTGATTGTATGATTGCTATTAGTGATGCCACGCTACTTGCGTTCACAAAGCTCAAGACACGCAAAGTGCGCACGTTTTTCACCATAGTGGTAGCCGGACTGCTATTTAGCGGGGTGTTTGCGGTGCTGCTTATTAGCCAAGGGTTTTTCCAGAGCGCTGACGCGTTCTCAAAACAAGCAATGGTTGGGCGCTACATCGTGTCTGCTCAAGATGCAAGTATATTCACAACGTCGTCAGGGTTTGATGAGGCAACCAACCCTGAATTGATAGAAAAAGCGAAAGTAGCATACGAAAAGCTGATTAGCGACAAAAAAAGAGAGAGCAAGCGCCTAGGGATAGCATACGATCCGTCAACAGACCGCTCGCCAATTATCGACAGCCCATATGAGTCTGGCAAAAAAATGCTTGATAGCGGAAGCATGATTGCCCAGCAGGTATTGAGTGAGTACAGCGCAAACAATAAAGCCAAGGCAACAATCAATATGCTTACGGCAGCTGCCAAGCCATACGGTGCCAAGGCATTCTACGAGACACATAGCCTCGCTCCGAAGTACGGTGCTATCGTAGAAATGAAACAGGGTAAAGAAGTGTTCGATGTAGCGACTAAACCCATCCCGGCAGAAAGTAGCCCGATGGGCAACATACCAAGCGATACAGACGAGATGACGCTCGCTGCTAAATCGCTCGTGCAGCTACATTTGATGAAAGACCAAGTTTGGCAACCAACCAGCGGGCATATCCCTGTGGTTGTCACCGAGAAGCGTGCAGCAACCCTGCTGAAATATCCTGCGCCCAAGGCCGACGCTCCAGCACTCGAAAGGCTCAACTACGCAAAGGAGCTCAGGAAGCGCGCAGCGGGACTGACGTTTGTCATGTGCTACCGCAACTCCGTGAGCCAATCGCAGATCACACAGGCGGTATCAACAGCCAAAGAGATCGCTGCTAATAAAACGAACAAAAACTACACAAAGCCATCGCTGGTGTACGGCGTGCCTGGCGATACGAGCTGCGCGCAGGCAGCTGTCGTGTCCGACACGCGTAGTGCAGACGAAAAGTCATATACTGCAAAGGAGAACGAGTTTAGGCGTTTGTTTAATGAGCAGGTTGACCCTGTGCAGCAAAAGATCACATTTGAAGTAGTCGGCATTGCCCCCAATAGCTTCATGGACACCATGACCGATGGGACATTCTCGATTGGTGTTGGTGAAATGCTGTCCAGCATGCTAGCCTCACAAACATTTCGATTCTCTATCCCAGAGGAAATGTATAACCAACTTCCGAATAAAGAGCAGTATGCCGATATACTCTCGCAGCAACAGCAATTCGGACTTCAAATAAATGCACAGATGTACGCTGAGTTCGCAGATGCCGAGTCAGCTAGGCAGTTTATGAAGAAAGAGAGCTGTACCTTTGGTATGTCTGGAAAGTGTGAGCCAGTGGAGAAGAAGTTTATGCTCTCATCCTTTGGCAGCAACAGTATTGCAATAGAAGAGGCGAAGAAGGTGGTCGATAATGTCATCGTGGTGTTTACTCTCATTGTGATGGCAATAGCTGGGCTTATTGCAGGGCTAACGATCGGTCGTACGATCGCAGATGGTCGCCGTGAAACAGCTGTATTCCGGGCTATTGGCTTTAAGCGCCTCGACATATCACAAGTGTATGTCACCTATACCTTGCTACTCTGCGTCGGCATCATACTCGTGTCGTTTGGCATTGGCTATGGTGTTGCACTTATCATTGATAATTTGAACTGGGTAAACGCGACAGTTGCCGCGCAAATGTCGCTCGGTATTACTGATAGTCAAACTCAATTCCACTTCATCGGTATGTCAGTGAAGCTCCTGTGGGTGGTGGCTGCCATCGCTGCCGCTGGACTGCTTGGAATGGCGCTACCACTGCTGCGCAATGTGCGTCGTAGCCCAATTCGTGACATGCGCGACGAATAGCGTACAATCAGCTACATGACAAAGGCACTCTATGGGGTAAATCTTGGCGGCTGGCTGGTGCTTGAACGATGGATGACACCGAGTGTGTTCGCCGGTACCGATGCTAGGGACGAGTATACGTTTATGCAGACGCGTGGAGCACTCGCGAAGCTTCGTCGGCATCAGCGAACATTTATCACAGAAGAAGACTGGCACTGGATGTCTGCGAATGGGATTCAGGCGGTACGGATACCGGTCGGCTACTGGGTGCTTGAGGGTGATCCACCCTATGCGCCTTGTGTTGATCGGCTGGACTGGGCATTCCGGATGGCGGCCATGTATGACATCAAGATACTACTGTGTCTTCACGGTGCTCCGGGTAGTCAAAATGGGCAAGACCATAGCGGTCGTATCGGTCAGTCGCGCTGGTACCGCGAAACACACTACCAGGAGCAGACAATCGCTACGCTGATGTTACTAGCCAATAGATACCGTGATGAGCCGGCATTTTGGGGACTTGAGCTACTAAACGAGCCACGCCCCGGACTCATCCAGTGGAAGCTGCGGCGATTCTATAACCGTGCGTATCGACAGCTTGTCACGGTGCTGCGACCGACAACTAGGATTGTGTATCATGACGCATTTACGCCACGACTACTGAGTGGCGCGATTTTTCCACCCCATCCCCATAGGGTTATGATGGATATTCATTGGTATCACTTTACTTTTTGGGCGCACAAATGGGTGTCTATCGGGTGGTATTATCGTATTGTCGCAGCGCATGGCCGCTTGATTCGCTCATTGAGGCGGCGGCAGGGTGTGGTAGTTGGCGAGTGGAATGGTATTATTGCTGGTGAAAAATTAGACAAATTTCCAAAGTCTGACCACGCGGCGATCGTGCGCGAGCACTGCCGACGACAAGTTGCGGCTTATGCTGACGCTGAAGCTTGGTTTTATTGGAGCTACAAAACTGATGATCGAGGTGTCTACCATTTTCGTTCAATGATTGAAGATAAAGAGATTGTATTCGACACCTAGTCGAGAAGTGTTAAAGCTGCTATAATACACCAAATGCATATTCTCAAACGAACTAAGATATTGGCTGGCGTTGGCCCAGCGACAAACTCAAAAGAAAAAATCGAACAAATGTTGGTTGCTGGTGTGAACGGCTATCGCATGAACTTTTCTCATGGCACCTACGAAGAGCGCGAGCTGCAGCTGCAGTGGATACGCGAAGCAAGCGTGGCGCACGGACGCCCGGTCGCGGTGGTTCAGGATTTGCAGGGCCCCAAGGTTCGCCTTGGCGTGTTGAACGATAATCATCAAGAAGTCGCTGCCGGTGACATCCTTACCCTTGACAGTGCCGCTGAGCACGATGGCCTGACACTGCCTATGCAGTACAATCTGGCTGAGAAGGTCAAAGTAGGCGAGAGGATTTACCTGTTTGACGGTAAAATTCGTACCACAGTCACCGAGATTGTGAGCCCAACTGCAGTGACAGTACGGGCCGAAAACAATGGTGTGCTCATGAGTCGCAAGGGTGTGAACCTGCCCGATACAGATTTTGGTGGTGACATCATTACAGCCAAAGACATTAAAGATATTGAGTACGCCGCCGACAAAGACTACGACTATGTGGCGCTCAGCTTTATTCAGTCGGCTGAAGATATCAACGCACTGCGTCAGATGCTCGTGAGTCTTGGAAGCTCGGCGCATGTTATCGCAAAAATCGAAACTCGTGCTGCTATACAGGAAGGCGTACTCGAAGAGATTGTGAGAGTCAGCGATGGTGTCATGGTGGCGCGTGGCGACCTAGCTCCAGAGGTAGGCCTTGAGATGGTTCCGGTGATCCAGCGTAAAATCGTGGCCCTCTGTCGTAAGCATGGCAAGCTGAGTATCGTTGCTACGCAAATGATGAGTAGTATGGTTGACAACCCCGAGCCAACACGTGCCGAAGTAAGTGACGTGGCAACAGCGGTGATCCAGGGCGCTGACGCGGTGATGCTCTCTGATGAGACTGCCAATGGTAATTATCCAATTGAAACCATCGAAGCAATGCGCAATACAATTCTCTATACCCAGGAACATTCATCTGTTGAGAAACTTGACGATGAGTTTACCAACACAAAGATGCCAGTACGACACGCAATCTCACACGCTGCTGTAGAAGTTGCCAAAGAAGTTGGCGCCACAGCGATTATCGCAGAGACGAAATCAGGTGCAACTGCAGCAAATATTGGTGCATGGCGACCCGATCTGCCTATTATTAGTGTGACAAGTAGCCCACGTGCGGCACAGCAACTCGCGCTCAATTTTGCCAACCGCAGCTTCATTCGTGAAGATGATGACGAAGCAGGCTATAAACTAGCAGAAGAGCTGCACCAAAGTGACTTCTTCCAGGCCAACTCGCCGTTCACTGTCGTGATCGTCAGTGGCCGTCAGACTGGTAAAATTGGTGCAACCGATACAATAAAAGTACGCACTATCGAGTCATAGTAACAAGGGGATGGGATGGCGTTCACAAAACTAACAATCAACTCATTGCCGCTCAGTGGACATACGGTACTACTGCGTGCTGATTTCAATGTGCCGCTTACGGACAAGGGGAGGATTGCCGACGACTATCGTATTCGTAGTAGTTTGCCAACAATCAAGAAGCTTTTAGCTGATGGATGTAAGGTGGTTATCATTAGTCACCTAGGCCGTCCAGACGGCAAAAAGGATCCTGCCTTTACTCTTGAGCCTGCTGCCGAGCGGCTGGCGAGCCTACTGGGACAGCCGGTACGATTCGTTGATGAATGTGTCGGGCCGAAAGTGAAAATGGCTATTAAACGAGCACCGAAAAAAAGTGTCATAGTGCTGGAAAACTTGCGGTTTCACGCAGAGGAAGAGGCAAACGACGCTGGTTTTGCCAAGCAGCTGGCCGCAGATAGCGGTGCTGACTACTTTGTGCAGGATGGGTTTGGTGTCGTGCACCGGGCTCATGCATCAACTGCGGCGATTACGCAGTATCTCCCTAGTGTCGCTGGACTGCTATTGGAGCGAGAAGTTGATACCATCACACAAGCTATGAAGCATCCCGAAAAACCACTGGTTGCAATACTGGGTGGCGCAAAAGTCAGTGATAAGATCAAGGTGATCGAGGCACTTGAGCACAGCGCTGACACGATTATCATCGGCGGGGCAATGGCCAACACGCTGCTCGCGTATGGTGGTCATCCGGTTGGTAAAAGCAAGGTTGAGCAAGGCCAAGACGAAATCATCAAGGACATTTATACCGGTGCAGCTCGTAAGGCGGGCGAGGGTCGTGTTGATGACTATCTCGTACTACCGACTGATCTGGGCATCGGTCGATCTGTGTCCCCGCACGCAACGCGTACCGAGGCTTCAATCGATCACATACCAGCTGACGGGCTAGCACTTGATATCGGGCCGGCATCAGTGAAGCGTATGCATGATATCATTGCCGATGCCAAAACCGTGATTTGGAACGGGCCACTCGGTTTATTTGAGATACCGGCATTTGCGACAGGCTCCAACGCGCTAGCGGCGCAGCTTGCAGACGCTTCGCATATCACAACAATCATTGGTGGGGGTGACACAGCTGAGTTTGCAATTCACTGGGAGCGCGCACACAAAAAGTCGCTAGGTCATATATCGACCGGTGGTGGTGCGAGTCTTGAGCTAATGAGCGGACTAACACTGCCTGGTGTCGAAAGCTTGCTGGACGCACGCTAAAAAATAGAGTACACTAAAGATAATAAACGTAAGCAGTAAATATATAATAATAGTGGGCAAAAAACTCATCATCGCGAACTGGAAAATGAATCTCAACGTGGGAGATTCTAGTATGCTTGTCCATAAACTCACTGGCCTTGTGAAGAATCACAATGACGTTGAGATTGGAATTGCGCCTAGTCTCTTGTCGCTACAATCGGTTTCGCTGCAGGCACATAGCCATCATTTTAAGCTAGTCGCTCAGAATTTTTATTGGCGCGATGAGGGTGCGTACACTGGTGAAATATCTGCTAACCAACTACGAGGACTCGTGCAGTATGCGCTTGTCGGTCACTCCGAGCGACGTCATATCTTTGCAGAACCAAGCCGTGAAATCCGCAACAAGGTACAGGCCGCATATCGCCATGGTATCACCCCTGTGCTCTGTGTGGGCGAGACGGCGAGTGAGCGAGCAATGGGCGAGACAAACGATGTGATTCATGATCAGCTCGTTGGCGGACTGAGTAATATTACTGGTGATGAGGCAAGCACGCTAGTAGTAGCGTATGAACCAGTATGGGCGCTGAGTAATGGGAAAGACTTTGCTGCACACGAAACGCCAACCCCTGCTGAAATCGAAAAAGTTACCAGGGCGATACGCTCACAGCTTAAGCATTTATTTGGTGACGAGGTCGCAACGTCGGTTCGTGTGCTGTATGGAGGAAGCGTAACATCAGACAATGCCGGTAGCTTCTTGCAGGCAAAAGGAGTCGATGGGCTACTAGTAGGAGGCGCGAGTCTTGATGCACACATGTTTGCTGCAATTGTAGAGAAGGCTCATAGCACCGAAATAAAGGGGAAGAAAAAATGACAGAACTTGACTTTGATGAGCTTGATAAAGCAGTAAATAACCTCATGTCGAATGTTGATACGTCGAAGCGCAGTATAGTTGCTGATGATCCAGAAGATACTGTCGTCTCGATTGAGTCACCAGTCCCAGTATCTACTACTCCTGCTACTACCTCCCCTGTTGCTGATCCTGTGACGACTGATCCTGCGGCACAGACCGTAGCTACGACTGCGCCACCACTTGCAGTTAAGCGTCGTGGTCAGTTCATGGATGTTATGCACCGGTCGTCTGATATGAAGTCAAGCCCACTGGTAAGTCCAAGCCGCCAAGGGGTAGCCGTGCAACCTAGCAATCCTACGCTCGTGGTTGAAGTGCCCGCCGCCCCGCCGCAGACTCCAGCTGATGATGTGCCCGTACTTCCCCAGGAGATGGAGTCTACTAGCACGACAGTAGTTCCTGTCGCGAGTGAGCAAAACGAACTCCCAGCACAGGACTTGGTCCCAGAACAAGTCGACACTAAGAGTGAGTGGCCAGATCCAATCGACGTAGCTACACAGACGGCTACTGCGGAGAGCGATGTGGAGAGTAATAATGATCCTGAAGTAATCGTCTCAAGTGATATGCCGTCCGATAACACTCCAGCTCCGAATACCTCTGACATTGATGTTGATACTGAGTTGACCGCACTCACCTCGCCATTCTTGCAGGATGCAAAAGTAGAAAAGCGTCCTCTCGGCGCCTTGTCTGATGTCAGCGAACCGCAAACTCCTGATGTAGCCGCGGTTACACCGATAGATGTAGCCACTACTGAGCTGGTAGACAAAAAGCCAGACGATAGTCCGCAGACACCGCCCGCTATTCAGCTACCAGAAGAGCTCAATAGTGATGTTATTGCACTCGAGTCTTCAAGCACTGGTGCCCAGGTAGCAACCGAGCCATCATCGGGTGGTAGCGGTCAGATAGCCCAACAATACGAAGAGCAATCGAGTAGCGGTGATCAGCACAGTACTGCGATCTATGATACCTCGACCCATGCGCAGCCACTAGCTGCAACAGCCAAGAAGCCATCAGTGTGGAAATGGGTTATATGGTTCTTTGTACTTGCCATTGTCAGCGTGCTTGGCGGTGCGGCATACTTCTATTTCACAACATAATCCGTGCCGGGTCTTCGCTATAATAAGACATAATGGATATTCTTAATGGGCTTAATGATGCGCAAAAGTCTGCCGTGCTTCATGTTCGGGGACCACTCCTTATTCTTGCGGGAGCGGGTAGTGGCAAAACAAAAACCCTCACTCATAGAATCGCTCACCTCTTAGCTACCGAGGGGGTGTATCCGTCTGAGGTGCTTGCGGTAACATTTACCAACAAAGCGGCACGTGAGATGAGAGCACGTCTTGCTACGCTGACGAGGCAGCAAAACACGCGGGGATTTATGCCATGGATGGGAACATTTCACGGCATTTGTGTCCGCATGCTCCGCACAGACGGTATTGCAATCGGAATACAGCCGAGCTTTGTTATCTACGACGAGGACGATCGCCAGGGTCTTATCAAGCAGGCGATGAAGGAACTCTCGCTCAGCGGGGATCATATCAAACCTCGTGCGGTCAGCGCCGCAATTAGTAGTGCAAAGAATGAGCTGATTAGTCCGTTGGAGTACGCCGAGTCGGCGCAGTTTCCATTTCAGCAATCCGTTGCGAAAATATATACGCAGTACGAAAAATTGCGACGTAAAGCAGTTGCGCTCGATTTTGATGATCTACTCATCGAAACAGTGCGCCTGCTCCGTGAAAGCGCACAGGTTCGTAGTAAATACCGTACTCAGTTCCGACATATTTTGATCGACGAATATCAGGACACGAATGCCGCACAGTATGCTATTGTGAAGGCGCTTGTCAACGATGATAAAAATATATGTGTCGTCGGTGACGACTGGCAGTCGATATATAGTTGGCGTGGCGCTGACTTCAAAAATATTCTTCGTTTTGAAGTCGACTTTCCTGGGGCGTTTGTCGTTAAGTTAGAGCAAAATTACCGCTCGACAGGTGCCATCCTAGAGGCCGCCCACAACGTGATCACTAAAAACGTCGAACGAACCGATAAAAAGCTCTGGACGAGTGAAGGTGCGGGAGCGCCCGTGCAGGTTCAGTCGGTTTATGATGAGGTTGAAGAAGCATATGCGGTAGCAAGTCGCATTGGTGCGCAGACGGCTATTGGAGCGCGTCGCTATGGTGACTTTGCGGTGCTATATCGCGTCAACGCGCAGAGCTTTGCGCTGGAGCGAGCGCTGCTGCAAAACCACATTCCATATCAGCTGGTTGGTGGTACTCGGTTTTATGATCGAAAAGAGATTAAGGATATTATTGCCTACATGCGGCTACTCTATCAGCCGAATGACCGGATGAGTTTTAGCCGTATTGTCAACGTGCCTACGCGGGGCATAGGGGCGACAAGTTTTGAGAAGTTTCTGCTATGGCAGAGTGAGTCGGGTATGGATATCATCGCGGCACTTACGAATGCCTCACAGACATCACGCCTGACGCCGCGCGCCACTCATGCGCTGACGGTATTTGGCGAGAAGCTGCGGGGTCTCCAGGCTATGGTTGAGTCGGGGGTCGGCCCAAGTGAGGTCATCACACAGCTACTTGAAGTAGTTGACTATCGCCGATACATACTTGATGGCGCGCCAGGTGGCGAGGAAAGAGAGGCAAACCTCAGTGTACTTGTGAGTGATGCAAAGTCATTTATGACAGTAGGTGATTTTCTCGAAGAAGTTGCGCTCATGAGTAGTGTTGATGCATCAACGAGTGATGAAAAAGTGACGCTGATGACAATTCACGCGGCCAAGGGCCTTGAGTATCCGGTCGTATTTATGGTGGGCATGGAAGACGGGCTATTCCCAAGTCTGCGAGCTCTCGAAGAGGGCCCTCAGCAGCTCGAGGAAGAACGGCGACTATGCTATGTGGGCATGACGCGCGCCAGGGAGGAGCTCCATCTGCTGTATGCGCAGAGTCGCCTGCAGTTTGGCCAGCGCGGTTACAGCCGACCGTCAAGATTTCTTGAAGATATGGGCCACCATATTGCCAATGTATCAATGGCCTCGCAAGATTCATATAATGAGTATGGTGAGCCCACCAACCAATTCGAGGTGGGTGATCTGGTTCGTTCACTCCAATTTGGTAAGGGCGAGGTGGTGGACGTTGATGGTCTTGCGGTCACGGTGGTGTTTGATGGCAACATACGCAAGAAGTTGAATGTTGAATATGCGCGTCTAGAGAAGTGCTAAACTTTCAGAACTAGTAGTTTTTTGCTACAATGATAGGTATGCGCTCTCGAGGAGAGACAGGAGTATATGAAGAAAATTACTATGACAACTCGGCATCACTATGTGGCTCTCGTGGCCATATTGTTGGCGATTTGTACGGTATATGTGGCCAGTTCTGTGCGCGGCGCCTATGCGGTTGGCGCTGGCGATGTAGTACAAAATAAGCATATCATTACACTCCATGATGATGGCCAGGAAAAAGGTTTTATTACTGAGGCGGCTACGCTGCGCGATGCACTTGCGGATGCGGGGGTGCGTCTTGACGCCAACGATCGGACCGAGCCCGGTCTCGATGAGCCACTCGTCGCTCGTTCGTACGAAGTTAATATTTATCGGGCACGCCCGGTAATTGTTCGCGATGGCCGCAATGAAATTCGGATCATGACATCATACCGAACAGGCAAGCAGATTGCGCAGCAGGCTGGTATATCACTACGCGACGAAGACCAGGCTACTCTTGGTCGCTCAACCAATATGATGCGAGACGGCATGTCGGAAGTGCTGACAATCGAGTACGCGGTGCCATTTACATTTGTGTTTTATGGAAAAACTATTCAGGCCTATACAAGGGCAGATACAGTTCAGGATATGCTCGATACAAAACACATTAGCCCGGCGAGCAATGATACGGTATCTCCTGTTGCTTCCACGCCGATCACTCCCGGCATGGTTGTGCAGCTATGGAAAAATGGCTCACAAACATACACTACAGAAGAAGATATACCGTATGATTCGCAAAAAATCTACGATATGGACAAAGATAAAGCATATCGCGAAGTGCAGACGCGGGGCGTGCTGGGCAAGAGGACGGTGACATACACTGTTGTTATGCGGGACGGTGTGCAGGTCCAAAAAACAGAGCTAAACTCAATTACTACGAAACAGCCTGTGAAAGAAGTGGTGGTTATTGGTTCGAAGAACAACTATAGTGGCAGCTTGAACGATTGGCTCTATGCGCTGAGGATGTGTGAGACGCATGGCAACTATGCTACCAACACTGGTAATGGGTTTTATGGTGCCTACCAGTTTATGACTACAACCTGGAATAGTATTGCACGTAAAACGGGTCGCAGTGATCTCGTTGGTGTATTGCCGTCGACGGCAAGTCCAGCAGACCAAGATGCGATGATTATCGCAAATACCAATATGACCGCTGGACTTGTCACGCAAAACCCGGGATGCTATGCAAAAACCGGAATATCAAATAAACCACCAGCTTCGTAATGCCAACCAACAAAGCACTCGGGCAGCACTGGCTCACCGATCGATCTATACTTGCCGCAATTGCGGATAGTGCAGACCTTCAACCAGATGATACTGTGCTCGAAATCGGTCCCGGGCTCGGAACGCTCACGAGTGAGCTGTTGCGCCGTGCGAATGAGGTGATCGCAGTAGAGTACGATGCGGAACTAGCCAGGAAACTACCGGGACAATTCCCAGGAAAAAAATTGCGAGTCGTCGCGGGCGACATCCTGGACTATTCTTTCGATGAGCTACCGAGGGACTATAAGGTAGTTGCCAACGTGCCGTACTATATTACGAGTAAGATTGTCGAGAAGCTACTCACAGCCCACAACAAACCATCGCTCATCGTGCTGCTGGTGCAAAAAGAGGTTGCCATACGGATTGCGGCGAGCCCTGGACATATGAGTACGCTATCGGTTGCCGCGCAGTTATTCGCCGAAGCAAGCCTGGGGGTGAAGGTGCCGGCTCGTTATTTCACTCCGCCACCCAAGGTGGATTCACAGGTCGTGATACTACGCATACGTGCGCATCCACTAGTTGCGCCATCTGACGAGAAGCTATTTTTCAGAGTTGTGAAAGCTGGGTTTAGCGGACGCCGCAAAAAACTCAGATCATCTATCGCTGCAGGACTTGCACTTGAGAGGGCGGATGCTGAGGCGCTGCTTGCTCGTGCCGATATCAGCCCTGACCTTCGTGCGCAGGATTTATCGCTTGAAGATTGGATGAGACTCGCTGCTATAGTAGGCCAGGACGATGTAGTACGGCCGAAAGATGTAGTGTGATCGCTGACGATCAGCCAAAGTGTTTCGACGATGGTATTGTGGTTGCGGTGTCTTCTCGGTCTGACGGTACAATGCTAGACAAAACACGCGGCGTACATCACCCCGAAGTGGTGCGTCATCGAGAAGACTTCTGCGGAAAAAACGGCAGCACATACGCCAATACGGCGTACCAGCGAATCGTCTACGGAGATGACCAGCCATACAATACGCTCCGGGAGGTTACGGCTGCTGGCGTCTCGCGTACTCGTCCAGAGGTTCAAGCGGATGGGTTGTTTACAAAAGAACCGGGCGTAGGGCTATTGCTACCCGTTGCCGACTGCGCAGCTACTGTAGTGTACGATCCGGTTCAGCGCGTGGTCGCGCTCCTTCACATGGGAAGACACTCTTCGCTGACCGATCTCATCGAGAAAACCGTCAAGACTTTTGTGGCAAATGGAAGTATGTCGAAGGATCTTATCGTATGGATGTCGCCGCATATTAAACAGGCGCAGTATCGATTGGAATATTTTGAACAAGCCGATACTGATGAATGGCGTGAATTTGTTGAGAAAAGAGATGGCGGGTATTATCTTGATATTGCCGGACATAATACTCGCAGCTTTGCTCAGTGTGGCATACCTGCAAGTAATATACACTGTTCTCCCCGGAATACCGCCACCCACAGCGAGTATTATTCGCACTACCAGGGTGACCTATCACTCCGTTTTGCAGTGCTGGTCTACCTTACGGAGCGATAGAAGCTTGTACCATAGCTAGAACCTAGCTCGTTGACCGAGCAGGAGCCATCAGTGTAGGTAGTCTGGGATTCACCAGACTCAAGCCTATAGAGTAGTAGGAACATCTTGCCAGGCCCTACTCCGCAGTAATTCGAATTATTGACGTAGAGCGCATAACTGAAATTACTGGTGTTATCCATCACGCCAGTGCCGGCGACGCCAGGATTTGGCTTATTTATTGGGTCGGTGGGTACGCTTGTGATGGCATTGGCGTTTACGAGTAGTGTATTGAATGTCGTCCAGCTGCTATCGTTGGAAGAAAACCAGTTGGCATTGATTGCCGTTGAGCCCGAAGTTGTCGGGTAGGTACCGTTGTCGTTATAGTATAGCTCAAGCGCTTTGACGATATTGGCGATATCAGTTTGACGCCGTGTGTCACGCGCGCGAGACTGAGCTCCGTTGTAGGATACGATGACAATCGTGGCGAGTGTTGCTACGACAATAATGACCACAATGAGTTCAATGACAGTGAAACCGCTTTTGGTTTTTCGCATAGTCTCAGTATAGCGGTACCGCGTCGGTCCAGCAAGTTATAGTAGGTGCTGTCGACATCTGTTATAATGACCCTAATGGGAAAAAATCTATACATTACCACTGCTATTCCGTACGTCAACGGTGTGCCTCATATCGGTCACGCGCTTGACTATACTTTGGCTGATATCTGGTCGCGGTACCAGCAGCAAAACGGTAATACAGTACGATTTCAGGTAGGCACCGACGAACATGGCAACAAAATTGCTGCTAAAGCGAAGGATGCCGGCATGGAGCCGCAGGCCTATGTTGATAGTATGTATGGCAATTTCCAAACACTCATTCAAGCTCTTGGGGTAGGCTACACCGACTTTATCCGCACAACCGACGGCCACCACAAGGGTGCAGTTCAGTATATTTGGCAACAACTAGAAAAAGGCGGGCACATCTACAAGGGTTCCTATGAAGGCTGGTACTGTCAGGGCTGCGAAAACTTTGTGACAGACAAAGAAGCTGCTGGCAACAACGGGGTTTGTCCTGATCACCAGCAGCCATACGAGCGACTGAGTGAGGAAAACTATTATTTTAAAGCCAGCGCATTTAGCGAGAAGATCAAAGAGGCGATTGAGCATAATCGTATGAAAATCGTTCCAGAGTTTCGTAAGCGCGAATTCCTTGAGCTGATCAAAGATGGCGTGAAAGATGTCTCAATCAGTCGTCCACGCAAAAATCTCAGCTGGGGAGTGTCCGTGCCTGGTGATGATACACAGGTAATGTACGTGTGGCTGGACGCACTCAGCAACTACATTACGGTTCTTGGTTACCCAGACAACGCTGCATGGCAGGACTTTTGGCCAGCTGATGTACAGGTTGTCGGAAAAGACATCCTACGTTTTCATGCAGGGGTTTGGCCAGCGATGCTGCTGGGACTCGGGCTGTCACTTCCCAAGACACTACTCGTGCACGGCTTCGTGAATGTTGGCGGTGCAAAAATGAGCAAGAGCCTGGGCAATGGCGTCGAGCCGATGCAGGTGATTAAGGAGTATGGCACTGATGCGTTTCGCTATTACTTTAGTCGACATGTGCCGACAACAGAGGACGGGGACTTTACCTGGGAGAAGTTTGAGCTGGCCTACAACAATGAACTTGGCAATGATCTTGGCAACCTAGTTCAGCGAGTTGCGGCTATGATTACGCGCTATCAAGCCGGAGTGATAGGTGATGCGCCACAAGCCGAACACGACATGGGGCCATATAGAGATGCGATGCATGAGTTTGAGTTTAACCGTGCGCTCGATGAGACATGGGGGACGATACGGGCGCTGAATCAATACCTTGAACAGGTCAAGCCATGGGAAATTGCGAAGAATCGTGATAAAGATACTGATGCGGCTGAGCACCTGAGTGAAGTGCTTGCATACGCTTCGAGTACACTGATTCAGGTAGCTGATTTACTGACGCCGTTTATGCCAACGACCGCAGAGGCAATCCATCATATATTTGACACGGGAGTTGTGCCAAGCGATACCAAGCCACTTTTTCCGAAGCTCTACCTACATACCCCCGATCCACATGCCACAGCATAACAATGCCATACCGATAATTGATACTCACTGTCACATTCATGATAGTGAGTTTTATCCTGACAACCGAGAAGCTGTGTACAGCGAATCACGTGAGCAGGGCGTTGTGATGCTCGCTGTTGGTACTGATGAACGGAGTTCACGCCAGGCGGTAGAATTTGCGCAGTCTCACGACGGGGTATTTGCGGTAGTTGGTGTCCATCCGCATGATGCGAAAGATGGTTGGGAGGGCATTGCGCCCTTACTCGAGCAAGATGATGCACATATTGTGGGTATTGGTGAGATTGGGCTCGACTACTTCTATATGCATAGCTCAAAAGAGGATCAACAGCGTGCACTGCGAGCTCAGCTTGAGTTGGCGTGCCGGTACGAGCTACCGGTGAGTTTTCATGTTCGCGAGGCATTCGATGATTTCTGGCCCATTATCGACGAGTTCCCTGATGTACGTGGCGTGCTTCATAGCTTTACGGATACACAGGCAAATCTCGACCAAGCGCTACGGCGTGGACTATACATCGGCATCAACGGCATCAGTACCTTTACGAAAGATGCCGCACAGCAGCAACTCTACCAAGAGCTGCCACTCGCGCATATTGTCCTTGAAACAGATGCACCCTTCTTGACTCCTAAGCCTTTTCGTGGTAAAATGAATATACCAGCGTATGTAGGTAGGATCGCGGAGCATCAGGCGCAACTAAAGATGGTGCCGGCTGAGGACGTGATACGCATAACTACCGCGAACGCTAGAGCGCTATTTGGGATTTCTCTATGACTAATACACCACACATTGATGATTATCGCATTCCTTCCTCAGATTCTGAGCAACTTAGTCGTACCGAGAGGGCTCCTGTCTTTGGTAGTGTCGCGGAGTCGACACTTGCTGAAGCGCTTCGTCATGCAGTACCGCGGCACGAACTAGATCCAACCGCCATTGATCGTAATCGGATTGAGTTCGGGGCAACGGCGCTACAGACAGTTGCTGCGGAGCCAGTGGTCGAAAGGCAGACGCCATTAATGGACCCGCGTGATCTTTATGCGTTTAGCTTTTACACTACTACTTTCCGTGAGGCTGCACTGAAAGAATCGGGTGATCAGCTCGACACTGCTGCCTAGGAGGTTGTTATGAATTTACTTCTCAAAAAAGCCTTGCAACTACTTGTCGGTGACGACGTAAACTTTGATCTGACACGTGTCCCCAAAAACCGTCCGCTCAAGCCCCTTACTGAACGAGAGCTACTTAAGCTTGAAAGTGCGATAGGCGCGGAATTATTTGGGCCAGTGCCGTCTGGTCATCGTCGAGAATTTTTTTGCCTTGACCATACTACTTGGATTTGGCATGAGGAATGGCTTGATAGCGATCGTAAACTCCAAACGAGTACGGTCAAGTATGAGATTAACCAGCACGGCGTACTAAAAACCCAAGAGGGTGCACGGTATAATTACCTGGATGGTGAAGAACTCCAAAATTTTGCTATTGCTATACGTATGTACTATGAGCGAGTGGCACGACAAGTGTACGGCAGAGATCCCGCGACTGGTCATAAATTGGTATAATAGATAGCTAGTGAAGCAGCCGTATTATTATCTTGATCACGCCGCAGCAACCCCTCTTGACGACCGGGTTGTGACGGCAATGCAACCGTATTTGCAAGACGACTTTTTTAATCCTTCGGGTCCATACGCTCCTGCGGTCGAGGTGCGTCGTGACTATGAGTCGGCAAAGCACAGACTGGCGATATGTATCGGTGCAAAGCTTGATGAAATCGTCATAACAGCAGGTGCGACCGAGTCGATCAACCTCATGATCCATAGTACTGGTGGCCATATTGTTACCACGGCGATTGAGCATCACGCGGTACTTGAGGCCGTGGCACAGCGTGAGCACACGCTTGTTGCAGTTGGACCATCTGGTGTGGTACGGTCTGCTGATGTACGCGCGGCAATTACCCCCAAGACACAGCTTGTCAGTATTGCGCTCGCAAACAATGAGATCGGTACAGTGCAGCCCATGCGCGAAATCGGTGAGATTGTTCGTGCGGAGCGCGCTCGTCGTATAGAGGCGGGTGAAGCGGCGCCGATCTATTTCCACAGTGATGCATCGCAGGGTGCCGGGCAGCTCGACATCAATGTCGCTCGGCTCGGGCTAGACGCGCTGACACTGAATGCGGGCAAAATGTATGGCCCCAAGCAGGTCGGGCTGCTATGGGTCGCGAGTCGTATTGAGCTTATACCTCTGGTTGTGGGGGGTGGCCAGGAGCGCGGACTACGAAGTGGCACAGAAAATGTCGCTGGGGTGGTTGGATTTGCGACGGCCCTTGAGCTTGTATGTCAGCGCCGTAAGTCTGAGTCGGTACGTCTCGGTGGACTGCGTGATTATTTGCAGCAGCGACTATGTGATGTGTTCCCAGACGCAGTTGTAACAGGCAGCTATAAAAAGCGACTTGCTGGCCATCTACATATTTCATTTCCTGGTATCGATGCCGAACGCCTTGTCTTCGCACTCGAAAGTAGGCAGGTGCTAGTAGCGACAGGCAGTGCCTGTGCAGCGAATTACGGTACGCGCTCGCATGTGCTGACAGCGCTTGGCGTTGCTCCAGATATTGCTGATGGCAGTTTGCGGATCACACTCGGTCACCTAAATGATGATACGAATATTCGCGAAGCCGCTGATATTCTGGTGGAGGTGATAGGCAATGAATACCGGAGAGTGGGCAGGTGAAGTACATCAAGCTTATAGTCGGGCTGGCACTATTTGTCGGCTGTAGCGGGTGGCTGATTGGTGCATATCTTAGCCCCGACGATTTGCGACAATGTGCTGATCTAGCACCATCCTCGGCTGCTGGCTGCGAACGGGCCGATGTGATTGTTGCGGTGAGTGGCGGCAATACGAGTGCTCGTGCCGACGAGGCAATTCGTCTTTATAAACTTGGCTGGGCACCAAATATTATTTTTTCTGGAGCAGCGGCTGATAAGTCCGGCCCAAGTAATGCGGCGGTGATGAAACAACGTGCCATCGCAGCAGGCATTGATGCGGCAGTTATCACGGTCGAGGAGGTGAGCGAGAGCACAGACCAAAATGCGATTGAAGCTACCTCGATTGCTACGACAAAAGGATACACACAAGTAATTCTTGTCACGTCACCCTACCACCAGCGACGAGCACTGCTAGAATTCGAGCGACGAGCGCCAAGCCTTACTGTACGTTCACACCCCACTTCTACCGACAGTCAGTGGAGTGTATGGTGGTGGCTTAGCCCTGGAGGGTGGATGGTTGCCATACCTGAGCTTGTCGGATCACTTGTTATTATGGCGGGTGGGGTGACGCGCTGATGAGAGTATACGTTGGTATGAGTGGCGGCGTGGATAGTTCGCTGGCCGCGGCGCTTCTTGTTGAGCAGGGATATGATGTGACGGGTGTCTATATGAAAAACTGGAGCCAGGATCTGCCTGGTATGCGCTGCCCATGGGCAGAGGACTTAGCTGATGCCAAACGAGTCGCCGTACAGCTCGGCATTGACTTCAAAGTATACGATTTTGAGGCTGACTACAAGCAGCGGGTGGTCGACTATATGATCGACGAATACCAAGCGGGCCGCACGCCCAACCCCGACATTATGTGCAATCAAGAGATTAAGTTTGCACTCTTTCTTAGTACCGCACTCGCTGATGGTGCTGATATGATCGCAACCGGACACTATGCGCGCACAGCCGACGGGCGGCTGATGATGGCTGTTGACGCCAACAAGGATCAAACCTATTTTCTTTACAGGGTTTCCAGTGCGGCACTCCAGAAAACGCTTTTTCCACTTGGTGAATATACAAAAACACAAGTGCGCAGCATGGCAGTAGAGCGTGGGCTATACACGGCGGCAAAAAAAGAGAGTATGGGCGTGTGTTTTGTTGGATCGGTCGGAATGCGTGAATTTCTGGGTCAATATGTCGTGACAAAGCCGGGCGACATCATTGATCGTGCTACAGGTGCGGCGATCGGACGGCATGACGGTGCCATCTTCTATACGCTTGGTCAGCGCCATGGACTAGATGTTGGCGGCGGGCTGCCATATTACGTGGTTGGAAAAGATATGAAAAAAAATATCGTCTGTGTCACCACCAAACTCACCGATAGTGCGATTTGGCTCACGCAGCTTAGCCTTTCGCAGCCTCACTGGATAAACGAACAGCAATTTAATGGAGAGTGCCTGGTACGCCTACGCCACCGAGCACCCCTTGTGCAAGCAACGGTTACAGCAGTAGACGACATGCTTCACATCACACTGGCCGAACCACAGCGCGCGGCAACACCTGGTCAATCGGCAGTCGTCTACCTAGACGGATGTTGCTTGGGTGGTGGTATCATCACCTGAATCACCGCATTCGCAAAAGTCGCCAAACAGTTCGCGGCGCGCGAGCACCCTGCCTTCGATACGCTGTAGCTCAAGGGTATGCCATGCTGCACTGCCAATGCCAATTTTCGCAAGCATCCGGGAGATTCGTCCGAACCTTGCCAGTTCTTCGCCAAGTCTATGGTGTCGAGAAATATCCTGCTGTTCCGCAGTGCGTAGCGAGCGTACTTCTTCTCTGGTGTGGTCTCTTAGGTTCTCAAGCATATCATCATGATAGCATAGGTGACATATGGTACAATAACAGATATGAACGCACAAGAAATACGTAAGGCTTATTTAGATTTCTTCGCTGAGCGCAGCCACGCTGTGATCCCTCGGGCTAAGGTTGTTCCCGATAACGACCCATCGACACTTTTCACGGGTAGCGGTATGCAGCCGATGATCCCATATCTACTTGGCGAGACTCATCCCAAGGGCGTCCGCCTCGTGGATAGTCAGACATGTCTGCGCGCTCAGGATATCGATGACATCGGCGACAATCGTCACACGACATTTTTTGAGATGCTTGGCAACTGGAGCTTGGGAGACTATTTTAAGGCCGAGCAAGTGCCCTGGATGTTTGAGTTTTTAACTGAAGTGGTCGGGCTTGACCCCAGCAAGCTGTACATCTCGTGCTATATCGGTAACGAAGAGTTCAATATTCCGAAAGATACCGTTGCGGCCGAGATTTGGTCGAAGCTGTTTGCCGACAAAGGCCTCAGCAGCGGCACGGCTGATATCGGCAGTGAAGCGGCAGGCTATGCACGTGGCATCAAAGACGGCGAACGTATTTTTTATTACGACGGCAGCAAAAACTGGTGGAGTCGCAATGGCAACGAAGCAAACACGCCGGTCGGTGACCCATGTGGCCCTGATAGTGAGATGTTCTATTTGTTTGATTTTGTGGAGCACAATCCGGCTTTTGGTGAGCACTGTCACCCAAACTGTGATTGTGGTCGCTTCATGGAAGTCGGCAACAATGTCTTTATGGCCTACAAAAAAGTTGCCGAAGGTCAGTTTGAGTTACTAGAAAAACCAAATATCGATCACGGATCAGGCCTAGAGCGCATCGCTGCGGCTGCCAATAACGACCCCGATGTCTTCAAGATTAGTATCCTGTGGCCGATTATTGAGAAACTACAACTCATGAGTGGGAAGTCATACGAAGCACATACCGAGAGTATGCGCGTCATTGCCGACCACCTTCGTGCTGCAACATTTATGGCAGTTGACGGCATTAGCCCAAGCAACAAAGAGCAGGGCTATGTGATGCGACGACTACTGCGTCGGGCGATTCGCTATAGCTTCGACCTTGGTATCGAACAGAACTTTTTGCAAGAAATCGTGCCGGTCATCGCCGACATGTATCATGATGATTTTCCGGAAGTTGCTGAGCGCCGCGAAGAAGTCATCGCTACACTCGTGAAGGAAGAAAAGATATTCCGCCAGACACTACGTCACGGTATTAAAATGATGCATAAATTTGCAGCTGATGGGCTAACGGGCACTGAGCTCTTTACACTCTATGATACCTATGGGTTCCCGGTCGAGCTGAGCGCCGAAGAAGCTTATACGCAAGGTATAAAATTGTCGGCCAACTGGCGTGAGGAATTTGACGCAAAAATGCTGGAGCAGCGCGAACGTAGCCAGACAGCGCAAAAAGGGACATTCAAAGGTGGGCTTGAGGGGCATGATGATATTCATTTGAAATATCACACCGCGACACATCTGATGTACAAGGCACTGCGCACGGTGCTCGGTGATCATGTGATCCAGCGGGGGAGCAATATTACTGATGAGCGGCTACGATTTGACTTCAGTCACCCAGAAAAAGTCACTCGAGAGCAACTCGACGAAGTCGAAAAGATCGTCAATGACGTAATTGCCGAGGATCTGCCAATGACCTGGAAAGAATATCCGACTGCAGAGGCTTTCGAGCGCGGTGCACTCGGCGCGTTTGGCGATAAATACGGTGACACCGTGAAAGTCTACCAGGCTGGTTCAGACGACCACCCCTATAGCTTTGAGATCTGCGGCGGTCCACACGTTGAACACACTGGCCAGCTGGCCGATGGTGGTAAGGCCTTCAAAATCCAAAAGGAAGAAGCCAGTTCTGCTGGTATTCGGCGTATCAAAGCAATCCTGTCATAGTCATAGGGTTGCCCAATTGCTGGTATGTTTCTATGTTAGCTTGGGATGTGTCTCAAGGTAGGGTTCGCGCTTTTCCTGCACCAGCTTGACGAGAAGTCGCATAAGCTCGTGGAGGGTGGCCTCGAGGTTATCGGGCGTAAGAGGCTCGTCGATACCCTCACCAACAATGCGTAGTTCTAGATAGGGCTCGCCATCATTAAAGAGGCATTCCAGCTTGCAGGGAATCTCGTCCCGCTCGATGTCGATTGTCATGTGGGCCCGTGTAAGCTTCTTGTTATTGTCGACGATATGATATATCGAGAAGTCAACCTGTGAGGTATCAGCACCGCGCAGCATAATATCACTGTAGTCGTATCGTTTAAGGCGCCGAACGTTGCTCGATATCGGCGCCAACACCATGTTGGCCATATCAAACACATCGCGGTCAGTTTGCTGATCTGCTTGCAAAACTAGCTGGAGCAATTCTCGTCTATCATCCGTGATGCGCGGGTCGTCAATGGCGGCATCTGACATGAGTCTCAGTGGTGTCGTGTTATTGACCGGGTTTCCTGTCGTTGCTGACTCCCATGTATCGCGGGCTGAGGTGCGCTGATAGTAACTGTCGTGGGTTTCTCCAAGATCGGTTGTCCTACCGATAAAACCAATGACCTTGTCTTGCTCATAGCCGAGCGAAAATTGTAGAATGCCATCCTCGGGATCATCATAGCAGAACTTACCGACGCTCACTTCCTCGGCATCTGGCTGAATTGGTGCAAGTTGCTCGAAGGCATCATACAGCATCGCCGCGTACTCTTTCAGTCGCAGGTTGCCATACTCAATCGAAGCTGATTTTTCAGACCGGGGAGTTGTCATACTTGTATTATAGCATAAGTGTGATAAAAATGCAAGACCTACGTATTAACTCAAGCGGAGTTGTTGTATAATAAAAGCAATTATGGTTTTCGAAAAATTCCTACACAGACAACCTGCCGACAATCCTGACTATATTGTCGGACTTGATATCGGGACCGAGTACGTGAAGGCGCTAGTAGCGCACGTCAAAGGCGACACGATTGAGATCGTTGGTGTCGGTCGGTCACATCAGGACTTGGCCGATATGCACATGGGTGCGATTTCTGATATTGCCGGTGTTGTGCGCAACTGCGAGCAAGCGCTGAGTGAAGCGGAGGAACAGGCTGGTGTGCAGGGTAAGCGCTGTGTGATCGGTATTGCTGGTGAGCTTGTGAAGGGGGTAACGAATACTATTCGCTATCGCCGTCCTCAGCCAGACCGTCCACTTGATGAGGCTGAGATGGAATTTATTATTGAGAAAGTTCAGGATAGGGCAGCCACAAAAGCCCAGAAGCAGATTGCGCTCGAAACCGGTAACGAGGATGTAGAGGTTAAGCTAGTCAACAGTGCGCTGGTAAGTATTCATATCGACGGCTACAAGGTGAGTAATCCCATTGGCTTTCAGGGCAAAGATATTGCAGTGCAGATATACACTGCTTTTGCCCCCATGGTGCATATTGGGGCTCTTGAGCGTGTGGCCGATGAGCTAGCGCTTGAGTTGATTGCGGTAGCTGCCGAGCCATTTGCTGTCAGCCGCACGATGCTTGGGACTGACGCTAACAGCAACTTCACGGCAATTTTGGCCGATGTTGGCGGTGGAACTACCGATATTGCTGTGGTGAATGATGGGGGTGTTGAGGGGACGAAAATGTTTGGTATTGGTGGCCGTAGTTTTACAAATACGATTGCGAGCGACCTGGCGATTGCATACGACTCAGCCGAGAAGCTCAAAGTAAATATCGCCAGTGAGCAGATAAAGCCTACTGTCAAAAAGGACGTTGAGGCGGCGCTTGATAAGACACTTGAGGTATGGCTGGCCGGGGTTGAGCTTGCACTGAGCGAATTTGACTCCGTCGATCATTTGCCACCTCGCATATTACTCTGTGGTGGTGGCGCGAGCTTGCGCCAGCTCGTACAGGCGCTTGAAAAGCGCGAATGGTACAAAGAGCTGCCATTTACTAAGCGGCCGAGTGTCACACATATCAAGCCAAGTGATGTGGTGGGGATCCATGACACAACCGGCAAAGCAGATGACCATACGTACATTACTGCCATGGGGCTGCTGCGGGTTGGCTATGATACAATGATAGGAACGAGTGATACTGATACAATTCGCGATAAATTAAATAGAATGCTGCGGATTTAATATGCAAAAAGACGTAATATATATCGATGTAGACGACGACATTACCACTATTATTGGTAAGGTTAAGGCTGCTAAAGCGCATATTGTCGCACTGGTTCCTCCAAAGCGTATCGGGTCAATTCAAAGTACGGTTAATCTCAAGCTCGTACACCGTGCTGCCGAGCAGGCTGACAAGCGGTTGGTTATTATCAGCAACAACACTGCTCTCATTGCTCTTGCTGGATCGGCAGGTATACCAGTCGCTCGTAATCTTCAGAGTAAGCCTGAGATGGCCGAAACACCAGCACTTGAAGCAGACGACGATACGATTGATGGTGCCGAGCTGCCGGTTGGTGAGCACGAAGCGGTTGCGAAGAAGTCTGCCGGTAGTCACGCAGCTCCAGTGGTCGACGAAGCGGCAACAGCGAGTGCGGCTGGTGCCGTATCACACAAAGAAGGTGGTCGTAATGCTGCTCCGCTGCGAGGTACTCGAGTGGCAGTGCCCAACTTCGATAGTTTTCGCAAGAAACTTCTCCTAGGGCTTCTTGGCGGAGGACTGCTGGTCGCGTTTCTCGTGTGGGCAATAGTGCTGGCACCATCGGCTCGCATCATCATTACTGCTCGCACGACAGATGCGGCGCTCAACAGCCGTGTCAACCTACTGACCACTGGGAAAACTGATCTAAAGGCAGGCACTATCGTTGCTGTTATGAAATCTACCAAAAAAGACATCTCAGTCCCAATTGTCGCGACCGGCAAAAAAGATGTTGGCGAAAAGGCCACGGGCTCAGTGACACTCTATAATGATTCATTTGATCCGATTACTGTGTCAGGCACCGTAACTGCAGGTGGGTTTAACTTTGTGCTCTCCTCGCCAATCACTGTTCCAAAAGGTTCTTGTACGCGACCAAGCAGCTGTTCGCCCGGCTCCGCTACAGGGTCAATGACAGCTGCCGCCCCTGGTGCTAGCTATAACGGTGTCACTGGTGAGCTTGGTGATTTGCCGGCAAGCGTATCGGGCGAGGTGGCGTCGGCGACTACGGGCGGGACGGACAGGACGGTTACTGTGGTGTCGCAAGAAGACGTTGATAAAGTAAGTGGTGACGTGAGTAAACAAGATGTAGCAGATGCTGCAAAAAATGAGCTAAAGGCGCAGCTAAAGGGTGACTATGTGGTGCTCGAGAGTACATTTAAGGCGGATGTATCGGCGGTAAAACCAACGCCCGCAGTCGGTGCGGAGTCCGCTGACGGGAAAGCGACGCTTACTGGTGGTGTGTCATACACGATGATAGCGATTGCTAGATCCGAGATATCACTATACCTCGATGCCTATTTTGCACAGCAAATAGACGGCAGGTCAGATCAAAAAGTCTATAGCAATGGGTTGAAAGAGGTGTCATTTACCAATGTTTCGCAAGTTGACGCAGGCTATGCGGCCAACCTATCGACAAACGGTAAGATCGGACCAAAAGTGAACGAAGATGCTCTCAAAGAGTATGCAAAAGGCAAGCGCTATGGCGAGATACAAGATTACGTCAAACAGGTGAACGGCGTTGATGATGTTGATGTGAAGTTTGCACCGTTTTGGGTATCGAGTGCTCCTGGTGATAGTCATAAAATAACAATCGAGTTCAAGGTTAATGGTGCATAGTCATCCGCTTCTTGCGCTTGACCTTGGTGAGAAACGTATCGGTGTCGCAATTGCCGATCCTCAGGTGCGCATTGCCGTTGCTCACGATACTATACAGGTCAACGGTAGTGAGCTCGAAGCGATCAAAGCTGCCGTGGACCACAACTGTGCTCGAACTGTCGTTGTTGGCTATCCTCGCAACCAGTCTGGAGAGCCTACCGCCCAAACTGAGTGGGTGGAGTCCGTTGCGGCAAAGCTGAAGGAGATGGGGATCGATGTGGTGTTTCAGGATGAGTCACTCACTAGTGTTCGCGCCGAGCAGCTCTTATCTGCACAAAAAAGACCGTTTAGTAAAGGTGATGTTGACGCCTTGGCGGCAAGCCTGATACTGCAAGACTATTTGGAGCAGCACAGTGGACGGCTTTAAGCGGCCGCGAACTCGCAGGGCTGCGCCACCAAGCACTACGCCCACCAGGCCGCCTGTTGCTAGTGTGCAAGTACTCTCACCTCCACAACCACCCGCTCTAGACTTAGACACAGTACCCACCATGCACATCGATCCACAGCCAAAGCGGCACCGAGTAGCAAAAAAGTGGTGGGTGCTCATAGGCCTTTTGATGGGGCTTGTGCTGCTCGCCGGGGCGGGCTGGGCATGGTATTCTATGCAGCTAACGCCCGTGTCCCGTGAGGTGAGTCCGTCGCAGAAGGTAGTCATTGAGCAAGAGACCTCATTTAGTTATGTTGTCGATCGCCTGGAGGCACGAGGATTGATACGTAGCCGATTTGCCGCGCTGATCTACGGGGTGCTCTCTGGTGCGCGCGGGCAGCTCAAAGAGGGAAGCTGTGAGGTAAGTGCTTCACAGTCAACGCAGCAAATACTCGAAAAGCTCACTACTGGTTGCCATGACTTCAAGTCGATCACCTTCTTTCCGGGTGCTACCATCGAGAAGCCACTCTATAAGCCGGCGCATGCAGAGCTCGATGCAACGATGCATGTTAGGTATAGATTGCAAGAATTTGGCTATAGCGAGAGCCAGGTTGAGTCCGCACTGTCGAAGCAGTACAGCGGTCCGCTGTTTGCAGATAAGCCCGCAGGAACGTCGCTTGAGGGGTATATTTATGGAGAAACATACTACGTAGATCCCGGTGCTGCACCGGAGGTAGTTCTGCAAACGACATTCGATGAAATGTATAAGCAACTGACTCGCTATGCTCTGCCGTCTAAATTTACCAGCCAGGGGCTCAATCTCTACCAGGCTATTACGCTTAGTTCTATTGTCCAGAGAGAGCTTAACTGCGAAGGAAAGCCTACCGAAGCGCGCAAAGAGACGTGTTTTCAGTACCAACGCTCAATTGCGCAGGTATTTCTGAAGCGACTTCACGAAGGGATATCACTTGGCTCTGATGTAACCTTTATTTACGCTGCCGATATGAGAGGAGTGACGCCAACTGTTGATATTGATTCGCTCTACAACACGCGTATTCATACTGGGCTGCCGCCGGGCCCAATTGCTTCACCTGGTATCCACGCGCTGCGCGCAGTAGCCGACCCTTCGGCAACAGATTACCTGTTTTTTATCGCAGGCGATGATGGTTTGATCTATTTTGCGAAAGACCAGGCTGGCCATGAGGCGAATATTCGTGACCACTGCCAAAAGCTCTGCAACGAGCTATAGTGCCCAATACTTGCAAAACGAGAGCATTTTTGCTAGTATTAGGAAAGCACATTGACACGTGAATTGGCATGATACCAGAGGTAGACTGCTGATTTAGGTGGAAATACACGTAGCAACTGTGCCTACCTTTAAATGTCGTACGAGCACCGAAATAAGCACTTTTTAGTAATATTAATTAATAAAATCGGTCGACACGCGTGTTCTTTCTCTGCCATTATGGTAGAGAGTAAGACAAAGTGAGGTAGTTGTATACCAGCAATGGTATACAGGAGAATGATTATTCGTAATCAACCGTCCGTTGCAGGTAAAACAGCAACGAATCAAATTGAAACTTATTCTCAGCCTGCTGTCGGTCAATCTTTGCGTCCGCGGGCTAGCCTTGGTTCCGTATCCGGTGTCTCGATTGCGTCATATTTTGGCGTATTTTTGCTGGTAGTCTCTATGATTGTTATTGGGTATCGTCCACCCGTCAATGCTTCACTTGCCAATGCCGGTACTGGGGCAAGCGGTGCAACGGCCAGTAGCTTGGAGACCGGAACTTCGGTCGATCAGGTTATGGCGGCGAATGTTGCAGCAACACTTGCCGAAAGCGCAGACCTAGCGGTGACAAACAACGTTGCCAACCTTTCACAGTCGCTCTCAATAGAAAGTACACTTGCACAGACTGACACCAACGTCATTTCAAAGCCACAGATACTTCAGCCCGCTGCCGATAGTCGTGTGACACAGAAATACACGACTGTTGCGGGCGATACGGTGCCACTAGTCGCCCAGCGCTACGGTGTATCTACGACCACTATTAAGTGGGCAAACAAGCTTACCTCTGATGCGCTTGAGCCTGGACGTGAACTAACGATCCCTCCCGTGGACGGAATCATCTATACCGTGAAGTCGGGTGATACTATTGCCAGTATTGCGGCGAAGTATGGCGCAGATGCCGGCATTGTACGCACCTTTAATGACCTAGAATTGACTGGCGACCCAGCTGCTGGTGCTCAGATCATTATTCCTGGCGGAGCGCTCCCAACCGAAGAGCAGCCAGGCTACGTGGCGCCACGAGCGACCGTTGTTCGTGCAAGCTATTCTGGTGGTTATGGCACCGGATGGACTGGCGGATGGTCGGCTGGTAACAGATACGCTTGGGGTAACTGTACATGGTACGCCTATGAGCGACGCATGCAGCTTGGCAATCCTGTCGGTAGTTTCTGGGGCAATGCTAGTACATGGGCATATAGTGCGTCAGCTGCGGGCTATTTGGTTGATGGCAATCCAACGCCTGGTGCAGTGATGCAAAACGGAGGCGGCGCAGGACATGTCGCTATTATCGAAGCTGTTAATCCGGGTGTATCAGTAACAATCAGTGAAATGAATGGCTATCGCTTTGGTGGCGGATATGCGCGCGTTGGCCATGGTGACATCTCGTGGGGTGAAGCGACGAGCGGCATGTATCGCTACATTCACTAATCCTTAGAACCACAATCATAAAACACCCCTGTCAAGATAGGGGTGTTTTTGGTATACTAGCTCTACTATGTTTGTTGACACGGCTACGGTATCTGTCAGTGCGGGCAAAGGCGGCGATGGTGCCGTCAGTTTTCGACATGAAATTTATGTCGACAAGGGCGGACCAGATGGCGGTGATGGCGGCAAGGGTGGTGATGTTATATTTGTAGCAACCGAGAATCTCAATACGCTGCTTGATTTCCGCTATAAACCAGAGCTGAAGGCGCAAGATGGCGTCGCGGGCAGTAAGCGTAAGCGTGCCGGACGAATGGGGGAAAGTCTGTATGTCAAAGTGCCCATGGGCACGGTAGTGACGCGTGACGGAGTGACTATCGCTGATCTGACCGACAATGGTCAAGAGGTTGTGGTCGCGAAAGGCGGCGATGGAGGGTTTGGTAATGCACACTTTACCTCAAGCACACGCCAGACACCACGTATGGCTGAGCTGGGTGAGCTTGGTGATTCATTCGAAGCCGAGCTTGAGCTCAAGCTACTGGCCGATGTTGGGCTGGTGGGCTTTCCGAACGCCGGTAAGTCGACATTCCTCTCGGTTGTCTCAAATGCGCGACCTGAGATCGCCGACTATGCGTTCACCACTCTCACACCAAATCTCGGAGTGGCCGATATTGACAGTACGAGTTTGCTGATCGCAGATATTCCAGGTCTCATCGAGGGTGCGAGCCAAGGTAAGGGGCTTGGTGATGCATTTTTGCGTCATGTCGAGCGTACAGCCGTCCTACTCCATCTGATTGATGCCTATAGTAATGATGTTGCTGCGGCGTACACAACGATTCGCAACGAACTTGCTAGCTATAGCGATACCCTGGTGGGCAGGCCAGAGGTAGTCGGCTTGACGAAGTGTGAGGGGCTGGATACAGAAATAATTGACATGCAACTAGCAGAACTGCGCAAAGTCGTACCCAGCGGAACTACGGTATACCCTATCTCAGCACTGGCTCATCACGGCATCAAAGAAGTGCTCCGTGAGCTTTATCAGCAAGTTGAACTGGCCAGGAAGCAAAAGCCAGAATTGGCAGAGGTAGATGACGATCAGGTTGTCATCACGCTGAATAATCGTGCTCGTAGTGAGCAGTGGCAGGTTGAATTTGACGAATCGGCGCAGGTGTATGTGGTGACGGGAGAAAAGATAGAGAAATTTGCTCGCCGTACTAACTATGATCAGTACGAGAGTGTTAACCGTCTACGGGACATCATGAGGCGGCTCGGTATCGGTCATGAATTGACGCGTCAGGGTGCTGCTGGTGATAGTGTGATTCGGATTGGCCACAACAGAACCTTCACGTTCGTGGAGCAATAATGCCAAACACGTTTTTTTTCTACGATCTTGAGACGAGCGGATTGTCGCCACGCCAGGATCGGATTATGCAATTTGCTGGTCAGCGTACCGATATGCATCTAAATCCAGTTGGTGAACCATATAATCTTCTCGTCACACTCAATGATGACACACTTCCGAGTCCTGATGCATTGATGGTGACAGGGATTAGTCCGCAGAAAACGCTTGAAGAAGGCTACTCTGAGGCGCAGTTTGCAAAATTATTACAAGACGAAGTATTTACCGAAGGTACGATTGCCGTCGGGTTCAACAATGTGCGCTTTGATGATGAGTTTGTCAGGCATCTTTTTTGGCGAACATTTCGCGACCCCTATACATGGTCATGGCGCGATGGGCGAAGTAGGTGGGACTTGCTTGATGTGGTGCGTATGACTCGGGCACTCCGGCCTGAGGGTATAGAGTGGCCGGTCGATGCTGCCGGTAAGCCAACTAATCGTCTGGAGCTTATCACCGCACAGAATGGTATCACGCACGAAAACGCTCACGATGCCCTTGCTGACGTGGTGGCGCTGATTGATGTGGCAAAGCTCATTGAATCGAAGCAGCCACAATTGTTTAGTTACCTCTTGTCGCTACGTGACAAAAAAGCCGTGCAGGCGCTCGTGAATCTCGACGACAAGCAGCCGGTCGTATATGTGAGTGGTCGCTACGATAGCGAGTGGCAGAAGGCAACTGTCGTGCTGCCATTGACGGCTGCGCCTAATCACAATGTCGTGGTATACGATCTCCGTCACGATCCAACTGAGTTCCTTGATCTTGACGCGACTGAGCTTGCCGCAAAAGCCTTTGCACCATGGAAAGAGCGAACGCAGGAGGGATTTGTCGGTGTCCCTACTAAGGTACTACAGTACAACCGTTGTCCGGCAGTAGCGCCACTTGGGGTACTCGAGGCCAACGGTGGCTGGCAGAAAATTGGGCTAGACAAAGGGCTTATCCAAAAACATATGAATATTCTCCTGTCTCGCCCAGATTTTGCAGAGAAGTTGCGTAGTGTCTATGAGGGGCGCAAAGAGTATGCGGCCGAGGCCGACCCCGAGGCGCAGCTGTACGATGGTTTTTTGACAGATCGAGATGCACTGCGTGCAGAAACAGTACGGCAATCATCCGAGAGTGAGCTGGTCGATCTTCATCCAGATTTTAGTGACGAGCGTCTCGCGCCGCTACTGCTCCACTATAAGGCGCGTAATTTTCCGCGCAGTCTCAGTGAAGGCGAAGTCGCACAATGGGAGACGTGGCGCAGTGAGCATCTTGCGCACCAGCTACCAGCGTTTATGGCATCGCTCAATCGACTGACAAAAACTGCCGACGAGCGTCAGCAGTTTATGCTTCAGGAATTGCAGTTGTGGGCCGAGCTTGTATTGCCAGCGGACACCGACTAAATATGACTATAGCGTCGCTTCGGTAGACGTGTTCCGCGCCGCGCTACTGTGCGGGTATGATGATGAACCATAGCTCGCTCAACATAGTGCGCGACCATCAGGGCGATGATCGTGCAGTAAACTGCCATCATAAACCAGTAGGGGACGCTATAGGATGTTCCGGGAATGCTACCGGCAAGAAAAAACATCAATAGTGCGTTCATGACATCATTACTGACCAGAGCCACAACGATAACTGCCAATACCGATAGAAAGAATAGTTTTTTCATAGGTTATATATTCATTATATCATAAACTTGTGCATAATGCAATAGATATATATAGCTATAGATACAATAGGCTGTGTCTGGAATAAAATCGACAATTCAAGTATAATGCTAAGTCATGTCTGAAGTTATTCGAGTGCGAGGTGCCCGTGAGCACAACCTAAAGGATGTCGATGTTGATATCCCGCGCGATAAATTCGTGGTAGTAACTGGCCTCTCTGGAAGTGGCAAGTCGAGCCTGGTCTTCGATACCATCTACGCCGAGGGACAGCGTCGCTATGTTGAGAGTCTAAGCAGCTACGCGCGTCAGTTTCTTGGCATTATGGACAAGCCAGATGTCGATAGTATTGATGGGCTTAGTCCTGCAATCAGTATTGATCAAAAATCAACCAGTCGTAACCCGCGTAGTACCGTTGCAACAGTTACTGAGATTTATGACTATATGCGCCTGCTGTACGCGCGTATTGGTGTGCCGCACTGTCCAACCTGTGGTAAGGCAGTGCATCGACGCACCCCTCAGGCAATCATTGATGAAATTATGAAACTACCCGAGGGCACGAAGGCCATGGTACTTGCGCCGATTGTCTCACAAAAGAAGGGCGAGTTTGCTCATGTACCCGAGCAGTATGCTCGTGCCGGCTTTGCGCGAGTGAGAGTCGACGGTGTGGTGTACGCGCTTGATGAGTTTCCTGAGCTACAAAAAAGCTTTAAGCATGATATTGAGCTGGTAGTTGACCGATTAGTCATAAATACTGATGCAGTGAGCCGTGTCACGCAGTCGGTTGAGCAGGCGCTCGAGCTTGCCGGTGGTGTGGTGCAGCTACTTGATGCCGATAGCGGCGACATGCATACGTTTAGTCAACGCTATGCTTGTGTTGACCATCCGGGTGAGGATATCCCCGAGCTTGAGCCACGTCTATTTAGCTTTAACGCTCCTCAGGGCGCATGCCCCGTGTGTACGGGCCTCGGTAGCCGGCTAGAGGTTGATCCTGATCTCGTATTTAATCCAAACCTGACAATAGCCGAGGGCGCAATTCGCCCCTATAACCGCGTCAATAGTGATGCATGGTATATGAAGCGGCTAGTTGAGGTTGCGGCAGCGCATGGTTTTAGCGTGCAGGTGCCAGTCAAACAATTAACACCGGATGATCTGCAAAAAGTATTGTACGGTACGGGCGATCAAAAGTATCGAGTTCAGCTAAGCGGTGGTCGATTCTATGATTCAACGTATGAAGGGGTAATTCCTAATCTCGAGCGACGCCATAAAGAAACCGATAGCGAGTTTATGCGCAAAGATATCGAACGATTCATGCGCGAACGAAAGTGTACCGCCTGCAACGGCATGCGCCTGAAGCCAGTGGTGCTGGCGGTAACTGTCCATGGGCTCAGTATTATGGACGTCTGTAACCTTGGTGTCGACGATGCTATTGAACTGTTTAATAATCTCAAGCTAACTGACGATGAGCAGTTTATTGCCCGCCAGATATTCAAAGAGATTATGGCTCGGCTTGGATTTATGAGTAATGTCGGTCTCAGCTACCTGGAGTTGTCGCGTGCCGCAAATACACTCAGTGGTGGTGAAGCACAGCGCATTCGTTTGGCAACGCAAATTGGGTCGGGACTACAGGGCGTACTCTATGTGCTCGACGAGCCAAGTATCGGACTTCACCAGCGTGATAATGATCGTTTGATCGGCACACTTAAACACCTGCGTGACCTTGGCAACTCAGTGCTCGTAGTGGAGCATGACGAAGATACAATTCGTCATGCCGATTATTTGATCGATGTAGGCCCTGGTGCGGGTGTGCACGGGGGTAGTATTGTTGCCCAGGGAACTCCTGCGGAAGTCGCCGAAAATGATGCGAGTGTTACTGGACGCTATCTGGCCGGCAAGGAAAAGATTGCTGTGCCAAAGAAGCGACGCGCGGTTGAAAAGGATCGAAAGCTGGTTATTCGTGGTGCGCGCGAGAACAATCTAAAAAACATCGATGTTGAATTTCCACTTGGGCTTCTGACGGTTGTGAGTGGAGTGAGCGGCAGTGGTAAGTCGACACTCGTCAATGACATTCTGGCCAAAGAACTATCGGCCCGCCTGCACCGCGCACAAGCCGTTCCTGGTGCTCATGAGAATATCGAGGGCATCAATCAGCTAGACAAAGCGATTATTATTGATCAGTCGGCAATCGGTCGCACGCCTCGCTCAAATCCGGCGACTTACACGGGTGTCTTTACGCCAATTCGTGAGCTATTTGCCGGTACGCCCGAAGCAAATATTCGTGGCTACAAAGCTGGACGATTTAGTTTTAATGTCAAGGGTGGCCGCTGCGAGAACTGTCAGGGTGATGGTGTGATTAAAATTGAGATGCATTTTCTGCCGGATGTATATGTGACATGTGACGAATGCAAAGGCAAACGCTACAACCGCGAGGCGCTCGAAATCAAGTACAAGGGCGTCAGTATTAGCGACATACTCGACATGACCGTCGAACAGGCATGTGAGTTTTTTGCCAATATTCCAAGCATCGCGCGCAAGCTGGATACACTGAACGAAGTTGGCCTTGGCTATATCAAGCTTGGGCAGCCCGCTACGACGTTTAGTGGTGGCGAGGCGCAGCGCATCAAACTAGCCAGCGAACTGAGCCGACGCAGCACTGGGAAGACGCTCTATATTCTTGACGAACCAACAACTGGTCTGCATAGTGCCGATGTCAAAAAGCTTCTCGAAATCCTCGACAAACTGGTCGACGGCGGCAACACAATGATCATCATCGAGCACAATCTCGACGTCGTGAAATGCGCTGACTACATTATCGACATGGGCCCAGAGGGTGGGCAGGGTGGCGGCACGATTGTCGCTGAGGGTACACCCGACGACATAACAAAAATTCCAGCGTCGTTTACCGGGAAATATCTCAAAAACTTACTCTGAGAATTGAGAGTGGCCTGTCGCTGCCATAGTGCTACACGATTAGTGGCGCGCATAAACAAATGATAAGCCCCCTCGTATTGTCCGCGATAATCGACAAGGTAGAGGGGGTTGAAGGTGCAGGTCGCGAAGCTGCAGGTATACTGTAGGCCCAATCGTGATTTTTTGCAACTTGCTTTAACGTCTAGCTTTGCCAAAAACGATGCGTAGTTCACGCTTGGTGCCGGCCCATAGGTTCGCGCGCCTTTCTTTGGTGTGGAGCGCATGCCATAGCATAGGCGTGATACTGAGGAAGATAATAATTAGTGCGGCTATTTCAACATTAATACCCATGTCGTGCAGTACTTTGCCCGCGTAGTAGCCGAGGTATGTGAAGCCGTATGTCCACAGAAAGGCACCAACGATGTTGTAGGGCAGGAACTGTCGATAAGTCATTTTGCTCACACCGGCCACAATCGGCACGAAGGTACGAACAATCGGCACAAAGCAGGCGAGCACAATAGCAATGGGGCCGTACTTTTCATAGAACTGCTCGGTGCGGACCAAATTTTCTTTGCGGAAAAAGCGACTATTCGGTCGATCAAATAGTTTTCGTCCGACTTTTTTGCCAAAGAAATAGCCGGTTTGCTGACCGAGTAGCGCACAGAGAAATAGCAGGAAGGCAAAGAGATGGATGCTGATACTGCCAAATGAGCCAATACCTTGCTGGACGAGAAAGCCGGCCGTAAAAAGTAGACTATCGCCAGGAAACAAAAAGCCAATCAGTAAGCCACTTTCGGCATAAATCACGAACAGTACGGCGATCACACCAAGACCAGTGATAAAGTTGAGCAATGCTTCCATTTACCCCAGTGTATCATATCTCGACGTGCTTAATACCGCTGTCTCTGCTATACTATAAACACTATTATGTAACTCCGAAAAGGTACCAGACGAAAGGAAGGGAAGTATGGGAGATAAGATTAGTCTTAAAGTTGAGACACGTGAACTCCATGGTAAGAAAGTTGCTAAGCTGCGCGAGCAGGGAATGACGCCAGCTGTGGTTTATGGACAAGACATGGAGCCATTGGCGGTTCAGGCCGACACGAGCGAGCTGCGCAAAGTGGTAATTCGTGCTGGCATGCACACACCAGTCAACCTCACGGGTGGCAAGCGCCGCATTGCTATGATCAAGAGCGTCGACTACGACCCAACAAAGCGCGGTAGTATTCGACATGTTGCGTTTCATGCGGTTAATGCTGATGAGCCTGTTCATGCCGAAGTGCCAATTCGACTGGTTGGTGAGGGTGAATCTGCAGCTGAGCGATCTGGTTTGATCGTCCTGCAGGCACTTGAGAAGATTGAAGTTAAGGCACTTCCTATGGACCTGCCAGAGGCGCTCGAAGTATCAATTCTCAGCCTAACCATTGAGGGTGACCGCGTGACTGTAGCCGATATTGTATTGCCGGCTGGGGTTGAGATTGTGGAGCACAATGATGGCCACGCCGACGAAGAGGACGAAGAAAAGCAGAGCATACTCGACCTGGTAGTTGCAAATGTTTACGAGCCAAGCTCACTCGCAGCGGCCAACGATGCGGCGGCAGGTGATGCTGAGGATGAGAGTGAAGTCAAAGCCGAAACTGGCGACGATACAGCGTCTGCCGGCGCAGGTGAGGCCGCTGATAAAAAGTCCGAATAACACTTAGGGACATATAGCTAAGCTGGTCGTACGAGATGTACGGCCAGTTTAGTATCCAATCAATACTGCAGCACGAAATAGTACTGGAAGTAAGGGTGGCAACAACTACTCTTCGATGAACCCGCCAGATTGGTGTTTCCACAGTGCGGCATAGATACCGCGTTTTGCTAGTAGTTGCTCGTGGGTTCCATCTTCTGCGATAGACCCATGGTCTAGCACGACAATCCTATCTAGCTTTGCGATAGTTGAAAGACGGTGTGCGATAACAATACTCGTGCGGCCTTTCATGAGGTTTTCAAGACTAGATTGGATGAGCTTTTCGCTTTCACTGTCTAGGGCGCTTGTGGCCTCGTCGAGTACCAGGATGGATGCATCTTTTAGGATTGCTCTAGCAATTGCGATGCGTTGTCGTTGCCCACCACTCAATTTGACACCACGCTCTCCGACTAGTGTGTCGAGTCCCATTGGTAGCTGAGCGATGAACTCCCAGGCATTTGCTTGCTTGGCAGCGCGCACGATGTCTTGTTCGCTCGCATCCTGCTTGCCGTACGCAATGTTCTCGCGCAGGGTACGGTGAAACAGTATCGGCTCCTGCGGCACATAGGCGATTGATTGGTGAAGGCTTTGCTGGGTAATCTTGCTGATATCTTGGCCATCAATTTTGATTGTGCCACTATCAATGTCCATAAACCGCAGCAACAGGCTTACGATCGTAGACTTACCCGCGCCCGACTGACCGACAATACCGATTTTTTCACCTGCATTGATCGAAACTGAGAAGTCACGAAACAACGCTTCGGGATTTTCGGAATGGGTGAATGTAATATGATCGAAGTCAATTTTGCCGGAATGCGCAGCTAGTTTTTTGGCATTAGGAATGTCGCTGATAGCGGGCGGTTCGAGCATATACGCACAGAATAGCGAGGCCTCCGTGACGGCTTCTTCGAGACGTCGGTAGACACTATTGAACGACCAAAGGAAGCGTGTGACGTTTGCAAAGTAGCTAAATCCGATGAATAGGTTTGCCTTTGTTGCGACGTCGACGCCGAGGCTTAGTACAATCATCAGCCCGACTACATTCGTTGCGACATAGAGTGGTGAAACTGCCATGTCGATGCGGTTGTTCTGATAATGCCAGCTACGTGCTGCTTGTGTGATGAAGTGCTCAACGTGGCGACGGTTGGTCACCTCTTCTTGTTTCTCGGCACCAAATGCTTTGACTGCTGAAATGTTGGCAACCACGTCAGCAACGTGACCAGACATTTCAGCATGAGCGACTTCACGCGCTTTCACTAAGCGAATGCGACGGCGCACAAGGGGCACGACGACCACGCCGCCAACAGCAAGCATGAGTAATAGGGTAAATGAAAGCCATGGGGAAATGAACCACAGAACTACGGCAGCAAATATTGCCGGGAATAACTGCGAGACGACCTCGAACACGATGGTATCAAAAAATCCTTCAAATCGTCGCGCAAAGGCTAGGGTATTTTTTGTGATGGTTCCGCCAAACCTATTGTTAAAAAATGATAGATCTTTCTGAAGCAGTGCGGCAAGCGCATCTTTGTAGAGCGCGCGGATCGTGACCGTTTCAAAACGAATCATCAGGTGTAGGGCGAGTCGCCATAACAATTCACCGCCGAGCCATGAGAGTCCAAATATTGCGATGAATGGCCATAGTTCATCAACACGATGCGGTGTTGTGTCGCGGATCAAAGCGGCAATGACGAGTGGTGGAATATAAAATACTAGCGTACTACCGAGCGCAACGGTGATGAGTATGCTGGCCGTATAGCGCCACCCGCGTACGATGATTGATAGATAGAGTTGTAGCACCTTTTTGATAGCTGCTGGGTTTGTGTCAAGTTCATTCATGCCTATGGTGAGGCTCCTTTCTTTATGATATAAGTGACTCGCGAATGCCACTTGGTTAGCTGCGTCCCATGCTGAGACGAGTAGAGGTCCGCAGTGCGGACGTAATATACGTAGTATACGGTATAATAAGTGTATATGCAAAAAATACTTCTCTATTATAAATTCACACCAGTCACAGACCCGGAGCTGCTGAAGCTGTGGCAGAAAACACTGTGCGATTCGCTTAATTTACACGGGCGCATCCTGGTAAGCGCGCAGGGTATCAATGGCACGGTTGGTGGCGACATGGATGACTTGAAGGCGTATGTGAAAGCCACTAAGCAATTTCCGGGATTTAAAGACATTTTATGGAAATGGAGCGAGGGGTCACGCGATAACTTTCCGCGCATGAGCGTGAAGGTTAAGAAGGAGCTTGTCGCTTTTGAAACATGGGAAGAAATCGCGGTTGATGAAAACGGTGTTATCGGCACAGGGCCGCACCTCAAGCCGCACGAAGTCAATGAGATGGTCGAAAAGTTTGGCGATGATGTCGTGTTTTTTGATGGTCGCAACCAATACGAGGCCAAGGTTGGTCGTTTCAAAAATGCCGTCGTACCCGACACGCGCACCTCACGCGATTTCAAACGTGAACTCGACAGTGGCAAATACGATGACCTCAAAGACAAAAAAGTCATTAGCTACTGCACGGGTGGTGTGCGCTGCGAGCTCCTCAGCGCCATGATGAAACAGCGCGGCTTTAACGACGTCTACCAAATCGATGGCGGTATCGTGAAGTACGGCGAAGCCTATGGCGACGATGGCTTGTGGGAAGGCCAGCTTTATGTATTTGATGGCCGGATGGGTGTGGACTTTTCCGATCACACGAAAGTGATCGGCGAGTGCACGCACTGTGGTGGCAAGACCAGCAATTATGAAAACTGCGCATTGCCAGAATGCAACGAACTTGTTCTTATTTGTGATAATTGCAAGCAAGATGCGCACAAACTATTTCACGCCACTGCTTGCTATGAAGCGGCAAACGCCCCCATGCATGCATAGGTATTACTGCTGATGGTTGCAATCGCAGCGTAAATCATTTACAATAGTACGCATGCAGACAGTACGAAGATCAACGAAATATACGCGAGAGATTGGGCTAATTATGGCCGAGCTCGGCCATGCAACAAATACGCAGATTGCGCGTGAGTTACGAAAAAAGTTTCCTAGCGTGAGCGACACAACCGTACACCGTGTGACGCAGCGCCTATACCAAGATGGTGTATTTGCACTTGCTCCTCAGGCCAAAGACGGTGCGGTGCGGTATGACGTCACTCTCAGCCAGCACGACCATTTTGGCTGTGCGCAGTGTGATGGACTGACAAATATGACGATCCCAGAAAAATACTACGAGGCACTACGCAGGAAACTAGGCTCGTGTCACATCACTGGTCCATTGACAGTGTATGGTGATTGTCAGGTGTGCAATGATGAGCACGCAAAAAATGGTAGCAAGGAGGGTGTATGAGCTTACATAATATTACGACAAAAAGCGAGTTTACAGAAAAGGTACTTGAAAGCGATAGGGTTGTTCTTGTAGATTTTTGGGCGCAGTGGTGCCCACCGTGTCGCGCCATGGCGCCTATTCTTGAAGACGTTGCAAAAAAGTTCGACGGAAAAGTCGATATCATCAAAGTTGACGTCGAAGCGAGTCGTGACAACGCCCAGTACGCACAGCAGTACGGGGTACAAGGTATTCCCAACATGCAGATTTTTAAGCGCGGCAAGGTCGTCGATGTGCTCATCGGTATGCGGCCAGAAGTGGCGCTGCGTCAGGAGCTAGAGGCGCACTTAGCCTAATATATTTCTAGGTACAAGGCGTGCGCGGCAGCCATAAGCTATAATAGATGACATGAACGAGATGTTGTCGCGCAAGCTCGAGTCGCTACCTAGAAGCCCAGGTGTATATTTCCATAAATCACTCACCGGTGAGATTATTTATATAGGAAAAGCGGCGGTGCTACGCAATAGGGTACGCCAGTACTTTCAGAGTACGCGCGACTTCGACCAAAAAACACTGGCGCTTGTTGCTGAGATTGCTGATACTGATTGGGTTGAAACCGAAAGTGAAATCGACGCACTTTTCCTAGAAAGCGAGATGGTGAAGCGCTATATGCCGCGCTATAACATCTTGCTTCGTGACGACAAGTCTCAACTATTTGTACGTATCGATATGAAAAGTGAGTGGCCACACGTCGCTACAACCCGCAATCCGGCCGACGACGGTGCGACGTATATCGGACCGTTTTATAACGGCTATGCGGTCAAAAAAGCCCTGCGCTATTTACGCAAGGTATTTCCGTACTACACCAAAGCACCGGCGGGTGGTCGCCCAGACCTCGATGTTCACTTGGGGCTTAGTCCGAAATCGGACACGACGAGTGCCGAATATCGAGCAAATCTTAAAAAGCTCATCAAATATATAAAGGGTGGACGAATCAGTATCGTGCGCGAGATTGAGCGCGATATGAAACGGGCGGCAAGACAGCACGAGTTCGAGACGGCCGCCGTACTGCGTAATCGGCTTGGGTATTTGTCGGAGCTCCAGCGTAGAATCATGTTTGGCGACAAGGAGTTCCTTGATATTAGTAAGGATCAAGCACTAGTGAAGTTGACAGAATTACTTGAGCTGCCACACCACCCAACACGTATCGAAGCGGTTGATATCAGCCACACTAGCGGTACGGACGTGGTCGCAAGCCTGGTGGTATTTGTGAATGGCGTCAGTAGCCGGAGTGACTATCGTAAATTTAAAATGACACAGCAGCGTAATGATGACTACGAGCATATCTATGAGACAGTCTACCGACGATTTAGCGAGAAGAATGTGAAAGCATGGGGTATGCCCGATCTTTTGCTGGTCGACGGAGGCAAGGGGCAGCTGTCGTCGGCGCTCGATGCACTCGATGCTCGGGGGGTTGAGGTGCCCTGCATTGGTGTTGCTAAGCGTGAGGAGGTGCTGATTGTCAATAAGTCCCGCTCACATATAAAGACAGACAATCTCGCCCAGGCGCGCATTAATCCAGTGGCAGGGCTGTATGTCGAAGACACCAAGTATCATTATGAGGTGAATCTACATCCTGGTCAGCAGAACGCCGGATCGCACTCTCGCAATCTCCGTGGCGGCACTGTATCGGTGTCACCGTACCGCGACATTACGCTGCTCGTCCAGCGCATTAGGGACGAGGCGCATCGATTTGCGATTAGCTACCACACCTCACTCAGACGAAGCGGGCAGACAAAAAGTAAGCTCGATGACATACCTGGTATTGGCCCGGTGCTCAAGAAGCGGCTACTGACACGATTCGGAAGCGCAAGGGGTGTTTATGGGGCATCGCACGAGCAGCTGGCAGGTGTCGTTGGTCAGATATGCGCCCAGCGGATTACAGAGTATGTTGCACACAACGGACACTAGGTGGTACTATAGGGGCTATGAAGCATAAGTATCATGGATTTACAGTAGTTGAACTAATCGTAGTGATCGTGCTGCTTGTCATGCTGACAACGATTACGGTCTTCGCAATAGGTAGTTGGCGGTCTCGTGTTGCCGATAGTGAGGCAAAAAACGATGCCATTCAGGTTGCGTCGGCTATGAAGAATGCCAAAACTTGGGCAAACGGCTACCCGGTATTTACAGAGGGAATGGTGTTTGATGGCGCCAATGCAACAAAGGCCGTATATACGCCTGGTCAGGGAGTGCTGGTCACCTATCAATCAGGAGACGCGAATAACTATTGCATCGAGGTTCAAAGTAAAATAATTTCTAGCGTGTATTACTTTATTGACACGTCGAGTGGCAGCAATACGCCACAAAAAGGCACCTGTGCTGGCGGGGTGAATGGTGTTCCGGTTCCAACCGATCCGGGTCAGACGCTATTTGTGTTCGACACTCGCCTCAGTGGCTGCGCAGATACTGTGCAGCTTCCGATTACGTCACCCACTTCAGCAGCGGGCAGTACTATCAACTGGGGCGATGGAACTATCGGGCCGCTGACCACGACACTCCAAAGCCACACCTACACCAAGGCTGGTCGCTACGTCGTATCGTACAACGGTCCGCTTACTACCATTTCGGGTTCCGGTATAGCTGCAGCTAACCGCGGCTGTCTCACTGGTGTGCAGCAATGGTCGAATACCATTTCACCTACCAGTGTCGGCTTTCAGTACGCAGCTAACCTCACTAGCGTTGCGGAACCGCCGCACACCGTCACATCAATGGCATCTATGTTTAACGGTGCCACAATATTTAATCAGGACATATCGGGCTGGGATGTCTCAAATGTCACAAATATGAGCTATATGTTTAGCGAGGCACCGGCGTTCAACCAGCCAATAGGCAACTGGAACGTTTCAAATGTCACAAATATGAGCTATATGTTTGCGCCTGTATCTACATATGGGCAGACGTTCAATCAGCCAATAGGCAACTGGAACGTTTCAAAAGTGACCAATATGAATAGTATGTTTCTTGCCAACCCAACGCGCCCTCAGCCATTCAACCAACCTCTTGCGGGCTGGGATACGTCTAGGGTCACCAATATGGCCTATATGTTTAAGGGCGCGACAGCCTTTAACCAGCCAATAGGTACATGGAAT